>MDTC01123473.1_pt1 | contig 19395 bp, 21 predicted proteins | sample 811181 | NCBI WGS metagenome assembly MDTC01 (sample SAMN05326644, study PRJNA326480) | marine metagenome | isolation source: seawater | place: Pacific Ocean: North | collected 2011
TCTACAAGAAACAGTATGACTCTCCGGGAGCAATGCTGTCTTTCGATATTAAAGGTACGGAAAAAGACGCTTTTGCCTTTATAGATGGTCTAAAACTCATTAAGCTTGCGGTAAGCCTTGGAGGTACAGAATCACTCGTTGAGCACCCTGCAACAATGACACATGCTGGAGTTGACCCAGTATTTAGACAAGAGTTAAGTATCACAGAAAAGCTCATTAGAATCTCTGTTGGTGTTGAGAATTATGAAGATCTGATATGGGATATTGAACAAGCATTAGAAAAGGTATAACAATGAAAATATATACAAAGAAAGGAGACAAAGGACAAACTGGATTAATTGGCGGAAGTAGAGTTTCAAAAAACGATTTACGCATTAATACATATGGAACCGTCGATGAGCTTAATGCCCATGTTGGTTTATTGCGAGACCTTACGGATGATCGTACGCTCAAGTCAAATTTAATTGAAATACAAGATAGATTATTTACAGCTGGTTCCTTGTTAGCCGTGGGTGAAAAAGGCACAAAAATGAAGCTTCCCGAACTACACGAAGTAGATATTCAGTGTCTTGAGTCTTGGATAGACCACATGGATAAATTGCTACCTCAAATGAAGTCATTTATTTTGCCAGGAGGACACGTCGCAGTCTCAACCTGCCATATCGTAAGAACGGTATGCAGAAGAGCTGAACGGCTCATTGTTGAACTCTCGAATCACGTTGAGGTATCACCCGTAGTTGTTGCATACTTTAACCGATTAAGCGACTACTTTTTCACCTTGAGTAGGAAATTAAGCATGGATCTGAATGCCGAAGAAACACCTTGGATTCCCAAATCCTAAATATATTTTTCAGAAATCTCTTTTTTTTCTTGGATAATTTGAAATAAAGTTTACTTTTGCCGAGAATTGAAAAATATTAGCAAATGTACTGGACTTTAGAATTGGCATCCTACTTAGAAGATGCGCCTTGGCCAGCATCGAAAGATGAACTCATTGACTTCGCCATAAGGACAGGAGCACCTATGGAGGTTGCCGAAAACCTTCAAGATCTCGAGGATGAAGGTGAAATATATGAAAGCATTGAAGAAATATGGCCTGACTATCCATCAAGAGAGGATTTTCTTTTTAATGAGGATGAATACTAAACCACTCTTCTAAACCGAGGAAGATGATATGAATTTCCTGGGTCACTTATACTTTTCTAATAACAATTTAGACCTCATGGTCGCCAATCTTTTTGGTGATTTTTGTAAAGGAAAAAGCTATCTTAATCATCCAATTGAAGTACAAAAAGGTGTTTTATTACATAGAGCTATAGATTCGTTCATAGACAATCACGATGCAGTGCGAGAGATAAGAAAAAAACTTTATGCTCCCCTGCCAAAAGTATCGGGAATTGTAATAGACCTATACTTTGACCATCTTTTAGCGAAAAACTGGCAGACGTTTCACCATCGCACTTTAACAGATTTCTTGGTTTTATTTTACAAGCATACAAAGACTCCTGAACTTACTTATCCATCCGATTTTCTCGGTTTTATCAAAAAACTCCGGGAAAGTAAATGGATGAATTATTATGCGAGTGAATTTGGATTTCAAAAGTCTTGTGAAAGTGTTTCAAGACGTTTGTCATTTGAGAGTGAATTAACAAACGCCCCTTCACTTATTGCACCCTATAAAAATGATCTTTTTGACGCTTTCAAAATCTATATGAAGGATGCGCAAATAGAATTCATAACCAGTTGACATCTCTTGAAAGTCTAGCTTATAATTTTTATAACAAATCAAACTTTTGATCTTGTGTAGTTACTCGTTTGTTTGCCCAAGGAGCTGACTCTCATAAATTGGTACGAAGTTAAATATCCACAAATAAAACAATACCGGAATTTATACGATCCAATTCATTATGAGATTGAAAATAGGAGATAAATTATGTAAATACTTATTAAGATTAACCCCGCTGTTCTACCAAGCTTTCGACTTAAAAATAAAAATAAGCCAAGCAAAAGCGTTAAACCAATCATTATTGGTAAATCTATCGTTAAAAGATTTATCGGCCCACCAATAGGCTTCACAAGACTGGTTATACCAAGAACAGCAAATACATTAAAAATATTACTCCCGATTAAATTACCTATTGAAATACTACTTTGCCCCTTCAAAATTGCAATTAAAGAAGTAACAAGTTCAGGTAAGGATGTCCCCAATGCAACAATAGTTATTCCAATAACAAATTCCGAAATATGAAAATATTTTGCAATTGCTACTGAACTACCTACAAGAAATTCAGATCCAAAATATAACCCTGTGGCACCAAGAATAAAATATAATGGGATCAGCCTTGTATTTAGCACATCATTAATTTCTTCCTCATTCATATTTGAGTGCTGATATCGAATTGAGAGTGATATAAACAAAAGTAGACCTGAGATAAAAAACAAACCATCTGTAACATCAATCTCACCATCTAAAGAAAATCCGAAAAACATAATTGAAGAGACCAGCATAATAAGCCAAGGGAAAAGATATCGATTGGACTCAATTTTTACAGGGCGAATGATAATCGTAAGGCCAAGAACTAAAGCGATATTGGCAACATTGGAACCGATCACATTCCCGATTGCAATACCTGCACTGCCTTGAAAAGCAGCATTTAAACTTACTAAAAGTTCAGGAGCTGAGGTGCCAAAAGAAACAACGGTAATACCGATTAAAAATGGAGACACGTTTAGTTTGGCAGCTAAAGACGCTGAGCTTTTGACCAATAAATCCCCTCCTACTAACAAAAAAATAATTCCAAGAAGAAGAAATACAATTACCATTGATTATTTTGAATATGAAAAAAATAAAATCTGATCTACTTCGTTTGTAATAAATCTGCTGCAGTTTGATTCACAGCTGACTTGTCAAGACGAATTTTTGTTTTCTCACTTTCAATTAAAACTGTCGTATCCGTAACCTCCAAAATCCGGCCATGTATTCCTCCAATACTCACGATATGATCTCCTTTCGCGAGACCCTCTCTAAATTTCTTTAGCTCCTTTTGTTTTTTCATTTGGGGTCTTATCATAAAGAAATAGAACACAAAAAACATGAGTCCAATAAAAAGTATATTCGTTAAGCTGCCATCTTCCATAATCTAATATTTATTTGATTTTTAATTATTTAATTTGTGCTGTAATTCTTAATGTAACTCTATTTGGCTCGGTATTCGCAACAAGAGTTACATATTTTGATACCTCTGAGTTAATCCGAAAACTCTCCGTATCAACCTTTGCCAAAATCACTCCCTTTTCTCCTGGAAGGATTGGTGCATCAGGTTTCTCAGCAACAGTACAAGAACATGAACCTTTGATTTCACCAAATACAAGTGGGTAATCTCCAGTATTTTCAATATTGAACTTTGCCTCAATTACCTCACCTTTCACACGCGTTCCTGCGTCAAAAAGTTTGTCAATTTTCATACTTGTTTTTTGCCCTATCTCAAGCTTATTTTCACCACTACAAGAGATAAGTGAAAACAACAAAAATATACTTACATACTTTATTAAATTCATATTTAATCTTTTAGACCTCTACCCTTCTTAATAATTTTTTTATCCTTCACTAACTTCTTGATAGATTTATCTAAAATTCCGTTAATAAACAAATTACTTTTAGGTGTACTGTAATATTTTGAAATCTCCAGGTATTCGTTTATCGTAACCTTGGTAGGAATACTTTCAAACGTTTGTAACTCTGCAAAGGCCATTTTTAGTAATAAAACATCCATTTTGGCAATACGATCCAATTCCCAATTGTCAGCCAATTCAGCGATTAATTTTTCACTTTCCCTGTCTAATGCTATCGTTTGTCTCAACAATGTTTGAATAAAATCTTTTTCATCGTCATTCTCTTTATACAACGAAAGGTATTCGAAATCTCCATTCTCAGTTGCCATTTTCAAGGTTTTAACAACCATTGAGCAAGCCAAATCAATATCATCCATCCAAGAAATCTCCTCTTCTTCGAAAAAATTATAGATAAATGATGAATTCGCGATTTCTGATTTGAAAAGTTGAACTAAAAAGGCTTTCGCTATTAAGAAGTCATCCTCTTCCGATTCCATATTCCCAAAATAAACCTCACTTTGCTCTATTTCTATAAAAAGCTTTCTAAAAATCTCCTGCCGTTCGTCAGAATTCCAATTTACATTACGTCTTCTACAAATATCATGAAACCCATCACAAGCAATCATTTTTGCAATCAAAGGATTATCGACAAATCTTCGATTCGGATTTAAGTCATCAAAGGAAGGCCTAAGTTTTTTTGCTCTGTCATTCATTTTCCGCAATGAGGCATTTCTAATCTCCTGAAAAGTTAATAAAAGATACAAATACAAATCATACATCAACTCAATAGAATGTAAAAGTTGCTTATTGGCTGTTTTCAAATCCATTGACCCTTTATGGTTGTAAAATATATACAACATTTGAAGTACCTTAATTCTTAAGTGTCTTCTATTGAGCATTGAGAATCTATTTTTTGAAACCTTTATTGATTTTTTCCTTCGCCATTTTCATCGCGATGATATGAGAGGGAACTCTTTCTTTTTCAGAACGACTAACAATATTATAAATCGTATTGTAAATCTCCTCAGACTTACCCATAGCCCACTCACTTGATAAACCTTCAACTTCAGAAAAACAATTAATCACACCACCAGCATTTATTGCGAAGTCAGGAGCGTATAGTATTCCTTTGTCTAGTAATAATTTTCCATGTTCATCTTCTATCTCTAATTGATTGTTCGCTGCACCGGCCACGATACCACATTTTAACTCAGACAATGTAGAATCGTTGATTGTTCCCCCAAGTGCGCAAGGTGCATATATGTCCATATCTGCACCATACACAGCATCAAGTTCAACACCCTTTGCACCATAAGTTTTCACTATACGAGCAACAGTATCAGTATGAATATCTGCTACAAAAACTTCAGCATCTTCATTACGAAGATGTTCTACTAGATATTCGCCCACATGACCCACACCTTGAACAAGAACTTTTCTACCCTCGAGTGAATCTGTCCCATACCTAATTTTAGCACAAGCCTTTATCCCCATATAAGTTCCAAAGGCAGTTACAGGGGAAGGATCTCCACTTTTACCAGGCAATCCAACCACATGATCCGTTTCTTTACTAACCCAGACCATATCTGACGGAGAAATGCCGACATCTTCAGCAGTTATATAATTTCCCGCGAGAGAGTCTACAAATTTTCCGAATCTTCTAAATAGAGCCTCAGATTTCATCGTTTTTGAATCACCTATAATTACTGCTTTACCACCACCTAATGCCAAATCTGAAATTGCATTTTTAAAAGTCATGCCACGCGAAAGTCTCAAAACATCATTCAATGCCTCTAACTCGGTTTTATAACTCCACATTCGTGTACCTCCAAGTGCTGGACCTAATGTTGTATCATGAATTGCAATGATGGCTTTTAAACCGGTTTTATTGTCACTACAGAAAAGTATCTGGTCGTGTTCCATTGAAGACATTTGAGAGATAACAGGATTGCTCGATAACTCAAAATCAGGTTTCATACTTTGTACGGACATAAGTAATGTAGTTCGTTAACTTCCGTGCTAAATTCATAATTCATATCATGAACTAGCGTTGTCAAAAATAGCGATTTATAAAAGAACTAACTTCACAAGCAGAACAAATATTTTATCTGTAATATAAGCTATATTCTATTCCATAAAAAAAGGGGGCAAAAGCCCCCAATTCAATTTTATCAATTTCGATTATTTGTGCGAAACAATTACTCTACTGGTTATTATTCTTCCCGCATCGATTCGAACAAAATAAACACCTTCTTCAACATTCGATATGTTCATCGGAACATTTAAATTACTGGAACTTGTTTGATATGTGTTTTTAGAAATAACCTTTCCACTAACATCTAAAACACTAATCTCAACTTTATTCACAGACAATGAATTTAGCTCTACGTTAAACAAACCATTTGAAGGATTTGGGTAAATATTCAATCCAAATGAATTGACCTCTTCTAAAGCTGCAAATTCAATGGTCTCACATTCAGAAGTATCCATACATCCATTTTCAGTATTTAATACCATAACTAGGTATGAACCGCCTACAGCAGGCGAAAATACGTTATCAGTTTGGCCAAGAGCGACTCCAGTTGCACAGTCGACCCAATCATATACTAAGCCTTCACCAGAGGCAACAGTCAACATACCGTCTGTATTATCAATTTGTACATCAGGTAATGCGTTTACAGTCAAGTCTAATGTAACGGTACTATCGCAACCACCAACAGTTTGAAGTACGAATGTTACGCCGTTAACACTTTCAGAATAAATCTCTCCATCAATCCAAGTATATGGTCCACATGAGGTTTGAACATCAATTGATGAATCGGCCGCATAAATGGTTAGATCCAATGTGACAATACTGTCACATCCTGATACAGATAGTAGTGTTTGAGTGGCAGTATTATTAGTTTCAGTGTAGGTGTTACCATCTGTCCAAATGAAATCGCCACAAGACGTTTGAACATCCGTGATTTGGATGGTATCTGAAATAGTCAAATCTAATGTTATAAGGCTATCACAACCATTCACAGATTGTAACATGAAAGACGCAGTATTGTTACTTTCCGTGTATTCAATACCATCAATCCAAGTGTAAGGAATACAAGTTGCTTGAAAATCGCTAGTTTCTGTTGATCCATAAATTGTTAAATCAAGTGCTATTGTACTGTCACAACCATTTTCAGTTTGAAGAACGTAGGTCGCAGTATTGTTACTTTCTAAGTATGTATTTCCGTCAATCCAAGTGAAAGACTCGCAAGTTGCTTGAACATCTGTAGTCAACGCCGAAGCATATATATTCAAATTAAGTGTAATTATACTATCACAACCATTTTCGCTTTGAAGAGTAAAAGACGCGCTGTTATTACTTGTTGTGTATGTGTTACCGTCAATCCATGTATAGGAATCGCATGCAGATTGAACATCTGTAGTCACTGTCGTACCATACAAAGTAAGATCGAGTGTCACGGTACTATCACAACCATTTTGAGTTTGAAGGACGTAGGTTGCTGAATTGTTATTCGCCGTATAAGTCACACCATCTATCCAAGTATATTCAGTGCAAGCAAAAACAACATCAGTACCTTCAAATACACCCTCACAAGGATTTTCAGCGTCCTCAAAATTCATTCTTACCATTGGAGTATTAACCGTGTAATACCATGTATTATCATTTCCATCGAGATAGTAGGAAGTGCTGGGTGGGGATGATCCTGCGGTCGCAACAACCAAATCATTCGATACTCCACCATCGCCATAGGTGCTTGCAACAACAAGATAGGATGTCCCAGCAGTAAGCAATTCAGGATTGAATAAAGGATATGTTTTTGAAACACCTAAATCAGATTCAGTAAGTGCATATAAGTCAGTTTCGTTAATAAATACAAAGTCACCAGTTGCTGGATCAATACTGTAAAGCTTTGCTGAAACTTCAGCCCCAATTTGAGATGAGGCTGCTGCTACAATATCAATAGAATGAATGGTAGCATCCGAATAAATATCAAAAACGTTTCCGATCTCATAAGGATCGCCTTGATTATAAGAACCGCCACTAATCACACCCATGTCTCGTGCATAAATAAAGTTATTAACCTCAAAAGTATGGCTCACTGAGTTATTGCCTAACTCGTCTTCATTTTCGGTTATTGAGACGGAGCAATCGACAGTATGTGTCGCAACTGCTGCAGGCGGAGTCAATGCATCAGTAATAATCAAAGTATCTTGTGTTCCAGATAAAATATTCACTGCATTCGAAGATGAATTGAACGCACCAGGGAGATCAGCTGTTAAAGTTGCATTGAAATCCGAGGTTCCTATGTTGCTAACTACACCAGAAAAATTGATGGGCGAAACTTGAGAGATTGGTATTTGGTAATACGCCAAAGGTAAACCGTATGAACCGGTAGATCCAACAATAATTTCATCAAGACTAGCATCGTATGATGGAAGTACTGAAATAGAAACATCATCAATGGCCCAATACCAGGCCCAGTAATCATTATCGTTGTAATAAAATTGGATAAGAACCTGTGACTGATTTCCTGCAACATCGGATATATTAACAGTCTCGTATGTTGGGTTTCCGGAGTTTTGATCACCTGGATAGTTATCATTTGGTTCACATCCAAGACAATTTCCTGTATCATCAACACCGCAAGTCAGCTGATACTCTGTCCATGTTGCACCGTTGTCTGTAGAGACACGAAAACCTCTTGTGTCTTGCCACCATCGATAGTTATGTTCAAAACTTATCTGTACATCAGCATAACCCGAAAGATCAATTGGTGTCGTATTCGTCACAGTCGTTACAATTGGTGTTCCCTCAAAGTCAGAAACGTTATTTCCATCAGAATTCACAAATAAAAATCCATTCGACGCAGTAGTCGAGCCCATGGGAGACAAGTCTCCAACTGGAATAACACTTGGGTCAGTAGTAAATTCCCATCCCGCTGAATTTACTCCGTCGATTGAAATGCTCCAATTGGATGGAGTAGAAAAATCATCTGACCAAAGCACTTGTGCATTGATAGAAAATACAAATAAAAAAGACGCGAAAAGCGAACTTAAAAAGGTAGTTAATTTATTCATAGTTGTAGTTTTTAAGGGCAAATCTAAACTTAATTATTATTAAAAATTTGAACTTCTAGGGTGATTTGCGGAGGTAAAAATAGGGAATTATAATGGAAAACTCAAAACATAATATATATTTTAATTCCAACTCAAAACAAATTAAAACCAATAAAAAAAGGGGGCAAAAGCCCCCTAATTCAATTTTATTAATTTCAATTATCTGCTTGAAACAATAACTCTATTAGTAATTATTCTTCCCGCATCGATTCGAACAAAATAAATACCCTCTTCAACATTCGAAATGTTCATAGGAATATTTAAATTGCTCGAAGTTGTTTTAAATAAGTTATTGTAAATGACCTTTCCACTAACATCTAAAACAGTAATCTCAACTTTGTCCCCAAAATGCAAAAGATTTCCAAAACATCCTTTGTAAATAGAATATTTTGGAAATAAGCTAATCCGGCCGCTTTGGCACTCTAAGGGTTCGCACTTTGGCTCCTGGACTCGTACGAATAGGAGGAAGAGGTTTTTTCGGCGTATTAACTTTCACGATAGAATCCTTTTTATTAATGTTCTCTTCTACTGCGGTTTCAGTAGGTACAATAGTATCATTTTGGACCGTACATGACGATATATATAGTACTATTAAATTTAAAATAATGACAAATAACTTTTTCATATACTAGAATTAAATGATTGAATAGCTTCAGCGACAACGCCTTTACTGTTCCCAATAAAAACCGCATCTCCGTTTATAATAAATGGCCGCTTTAAAAATGTATATTCCTCGAGCATGTGTCGTTTGTAGTCTGCTTCAGTCAATTCCATTTTATTCAAACCTAAACTTCTAAATTTCATTGCCTTTTTTGAAAACAAGGCCTCGTAAGAACCAACTTTTTCTTTAATCTCATCTAAGGCACACTCATCAATATTTTTTTCCTTGATGTTTTGAAGAATAACATCCTCACTCAAATTTAGTTGTTTTAGAATACGCTGATTTGTGGAGCAACTTTTTAAAAAATAGATCTTTTTCATTCGTTTTTAAAGAAATTTATTTGGCGTAAAACTATTCTCAATGAACTTTATTTGCTCCAAATCATTAGTTTTACGCCTCGAATCTTCAAGTTAAAATTAGTAAAACTAAATGAAGTCACTAAAACATCTAAACAAATATTTCTATACATATAAGTGGCATTTTTTGCTAGGTATTTTGTTTACGATTACAAGTAACTATTTTGGTGTTCGAATGCCTTTGTTTGTTAAATCAACAATTGATTCTTTAATGTCGAGCATTCAAATAGAATCAATAAACGATGCTTTAATTATTTCGCTTCAAATAGGAGGCATCTACATGTTGCTTTCCGTTTCCAAAGGTTTTTTTCTATTTCTCATGAGACAAACCATCATTGTAATGTCCAGGAGAATAGAATTTGACTTGAAAAATGAAATTTATCAACAATACCAAAGTCTTGATCTTTCTTTTTATAAGAAGCATAAGACAGGTGATTTGATGAACCGAATTTCAGAAGACGTTAGTCACGTTCGTATGTATTTAGGACCAGGAATAATGTATTCCATAAATCTTATTGTGCTATTTACTCTTGTTGTCTATCAAATGATTATGATATCGCCTGGACTGACAGCTTTAGTCTTGATTCCCTTGCCGCTAATGTCTTTCTTAATTTACAAAGTTTCTGCCAAAATGAACTTTCTGAGTAAAAAAGTTCAAGAGGAACAATCAATCCTTTCAACAATTGCCCAGGAGAGCTTTTCAGGAATGCGAGTCATCAAAGCATACAGCCAACAAAATTCAATCAGCGATAAGTTTGAAAATGCCTCTGACCACTACAAAAATAAAAGTATGAAGCTAGTTGTTGTGAATGCCCTGTTTATACCAACCATTCTATTCCTAATTGGGCTAAGTACATTACTTTCAATTTACATTGGAGGGAAGATGTCCTTCACAAACGAGATTTCACTTGGTGGCATTATTGCATTTATATTTTTTGTGAACAACTTAACATGGCCATTTGCAAGTATTGGCTGGGTGACATCCTTAATTCAAAGAGCAGCAGCATCACAACAAAGAATCAATGAATTTCTCTTGGTAAAATCAAATCAAAACAATGAAAATGAAATAAATCTATACGCTTTCAAAGAATACATTACGTTTGATAACGTTTCATACACTTATGAAAATACTGGAATCCATGCAATCAAAAACCTATCCTTTCGCATCCCGAAGGGAGAAACTTTTGCGATTATCGGAAAAACAGGAAGCGGCAAATCTACAATTCTAGCTTTATTACTTCGCCAATTAAAGCCAAATAGCGGTGTAATTTCCATCGATGGCATCGATTCAGCATCAATTAAAATAAATGGATTCAAAAATGCTTTAGGTGTGGTTCCGCAGGATATTTTCTTATTCTCAGATACGATTCGAAATAACGTGAGATTTGGGTCAAATAACAAAGAAGTTTCTGAACAAGAGCTTGATGATGTCTGTGAAACAGCTGATATACTTAAAACAATAAAAAACCTTGAGCATGGTTATGAAACTATACTTGGCGAGCGTGGGGTAAACCTAAGTGGTGGACAAAAACAGCGTTTGAGTATCGCTAGATCCCTAATCAGAAAACCGGAGATTCTTGTGCTCGATGATTGCCTGTCTGCTGTAGATACCGAGACTGAAGATAAAATCCTGAAGGAACTTCAAAAAGAGCAAAAAAGTAGAACAACAATCATTGTAAGTCATAGAATTTCAACAATTAGAAATGCAAAGCATATCATTGTAATTGACAACGGATCGCTCATTGAAGAAGGAAGCCACTCAGAACTTTTAAAAAGAAAAGGATTCTACTTTGACCTATATAAAAAACAACAAAGCGACGTAAAAGAAAACATTTTTGATGATCGCAACAACAAGACCAATCGATAGATTTGAAAAGAATCGGACTATTATCAGACACACATGGATTTTTGGATCCAAAAATCAAATCTTATTTTTCTGAGGTTGACGAAATTTGGCATGCTGGTGATATTGGATCATTGGAAGTTCTGGATGAACTAAAAGCACTCAAGCCAACCAGAGCGGTTTGGGGCAATATTGACAACCAAGAAATTCGTCAAGAAACAGAAGAGTTTTTAAGATTCAAAATAGAGGGTGTTTCCATCCTTATTACGCACATTGGTGGAAGGCCTGAAAAATATTCCAAACGTGCATTTCATGAACTGAAAAAAAATGGTTCCCCTACCCTTTTTATTTGTGGTCATTCGCACATCGCACTTGTCAAAATGGACCTTCGCTTCAAGATGCTTTGGATGAACCCTGGCGCCGCTGGATATAAAGGTTTTCACAGTGTAAAAACAATGATAAGATTCAAAATCACAAGGGATCGAATTCATGATTTAGAGCTAATAGAACTCGGAAAAAGAGCTTAGCAAGTCGCATTAAAATTCATTATACCTTATTTACGGTATTTGAATTGAATATACCTACGTTTAATTTTGAGCTTTAATTTGGGTTATTTCAAATCTATGGATGTCGGAAAATCACGGAATGTTCAATCGATTCAGCCAAATAAGGTTGCCCAAAGAAATAGACTTCTGAATGCAAGTCCAGCGATTGTTGTCGATAGATTAAAAGCATCACACCGTAAATTTGAGGACGTTGTCATTCCTAAAATTGAACAAAGCTTTCTGGGTTTAATGAAAATCTTCCCTGAAAACCCATCAATAGCGGTTTTATTTAAGGTTTTTATCAAATTTGAACTAGCGATGAAATTTCACATATCGATTGAAGAAGATATCATTTTTAAGGAATATTTATCTCAACGACCAAAAAATGCTTCCTCAGATACAATTTCCCATGAGGATGAAGAACCTTTCCTTTCTGAAATTATTTACCTCTTAAAGAAGGAACCATGCGCTAAAAATCCATTTTGCAGAATATTAATTCAGCAACTCGAAAAATTCGAGCGAGAATTGGAGGAGCACGCCTGGATTGAAGAGAATATCATTTATAAAAAAATACGCGAGCAAAGAAAATAATGGAATCACATACGATAATTCACAAAAACCCTTTTGGATACATCTCAAGATGCGATTGTTGTTCAGACATTCAACTCTGTTTAGGCAATATGGTATTGGTCATGACAGAAGAAGATTTTGAAGACTTCAAATTCACCTTTTTCAAGTTGAACGATATTGAAACTGCACCCTTACACAGAGATGGTAGATTCAAAAGATATACGATGCAAACCTCATTTAAAGACCTGACACTAAGCTTGTCGGTTCGGGAGTACGAATGGACTAGCGACTTACTGAATCTTGCTAGCTTGAGTATCTTATGTAATGCTCATATGAATTAACCCTTCACCGAATTAAATATATAATGATACTTTAATTCAAACTCTTCTTGGCCGACCACATCTTCAAATCTAATTCCAAATCATTACGTGAAGTGTGTCACAACTTAAAATCAGACCCCGCGCACACAAGCATTTAGATATTTCCAACTTGCCATTCATATATATAAAGTATCTTTGATTCCATTGTACCCGCATTCAAAATTAAATAGGACGCATGACATCAGGATTTCTAGCCATACTCGACGATATAGCAGTTCTTATGGATGATGTGCTGATACTTAGCAAGTCAGCAACAGAAAAAACAGCTGGTATTCTTGCGGATGATCTCGCGATCAATGCGGATAAAGCCTCCGGTTTTATATCGAGCAGAGAACTCCCCGTACTTTGGCAACTCACAAAAGGATCCTTTTTAAACAAAGTCATTATACTTCCAGCTATTTTTTTATTGAGTGCATATCTACCCGGCGCAATTGTACCGATACTAATTTGTGGTGGCGTTTATTTATCATTCGAGGGAGCGCTAAATGTTTATAAAATTATCTCGTTTAGTAAACAAAAAAGAGGCAAAGTATCCGTAATCAAGAATGAAAACCCTTCTACACTTGAAGCTAAAAAAGTTAAATCCGCAATTCTAATAGATTTCATTCTTTCAATTGAGATTATCATTATAACACTAGGAACAGTTATGGACCAGCCGCTGAAACTCCAAATTCCTGTTGTAACAATTGTAGCTTTATTATCGACAATTGGCGTTTATGGTTTTGTTGCACTGCTGGTCAGAATGGATGATTTGGGTTATCGTATAATAGCATCAAGTAATAGCATTTTCATGAAAAAAACGGGGAGTGTATTGGTAAAATCACTTCCCAAAATCATTAGATTTTTGAAGTTGATCGGTACCGTCGCAATGATCATTGTTGGAGGTGGAATATTTGTCCATAATATTGAGCCGATTCATCACTACGTTCATGAATGGCCCGTGTACCTTGCTGATTTTATCATAGGATTATGTTTCGGCTCTGTCTTTCTTTTCGTATATCTGTTATTTACAAAGCTTAATATCTTTAGAAAACCTAATCCTTAACGACAGATAGAACGCGTAAATCTTGCTGAGCAAATACTACGAAATACACTCCCATCGAAAGTTTTGAGATATCGATAATTTGTTTCTGGCCATGCATAAATCCCGTAGACACCTTTCTACCCAGCTCATCAATAATGGTATATTTTGACTTGATTATACTTTCGCTTACAATGCTAAATAAACTGCTTGTTGGATTTGGATGAGGTTCTTGGAGGTGGATAGTTCATTTATTCCTGCTGTTGATGTAGAGCAGTAGTTGTTGCAGTCTTCGCTAACCTCCATTTGTAAGTTACAAAACCAACTTGGCCAATTTCTATTAAACCATTCTACATCATCAACTTCAATGCAATTAAGGTTAGGGTTAACCTGTGCAGAGATCATAATAAGATTAATGTCATTTCCATTCGCCATATTTAAACAAATCAGCTGATTAACGCCACATGTTAAATCAAATAAAATAGGATTCTGAATAACATCGAGACTTGTTAGTTGATTCCCAATATAAATCAGCACAGTTAAAGCAGTATCCTGATTAGATCAAGAGAAAAATAAAGCTGTATCTTTAACTGACTTTATGACATAGAAATAAACATATTAAGTTTATTTCAACGTTGTAGAACATTAGTGAAGTAAATACATATGAAAATCAGTAAAACATGCTGGATTTTAACTATTGCGATATTTTTTGGCCTCTTAGCGCCAACTCTTGTGCAAGACGGTATGTTCTTGGATGGAATTACTTATAGTGCTATATCTAATAACATGTCGAACGGTATAGGTGATTTCTGGAATCCTCATTATACCAAAACGCTTGCCAATAATTTTCATGGACACCCACCATTAGTTTTTGGAATTCAATCACTTTTGTTCAAGTTGTTGGGAGGTCACATATACACAGAAAGAATTTACACACTTTTAACTGCAATTTTAACAGCTATTGGTATGATTCTTTGTTGGCAAATTCATCTAAAACATAACTCTCTTAAAAAATTATCTTGGCTTCCCATTTTGCTTTGGATTACCATTCCCATAAACTTTTGGGCATATAAAAACAACTTACTGGAAAACACATTGGGTGTATTTACGATATTTTCAATCTACTTCATTTCCAAATCATTTTACGAAAAAAGAATTATTTGGATTTTAATAAGTAGCATATTTATTGTAATGGCCTTTTTATCTAAAGGTTTTGTTGGTTTATTTCCATTAGCCACCCCATTCTTTTTTATCTTAATTTTTAAACCAAAGCCATTATATTCCTCAATCCTTTATTATGGGATTATTCTATTTTTCACATTATTTCTATTTTATACAATCGCGGTACTGCTTCCAGAATCCGGCGAGAATATCCATTCTTATCTCGTAACACAAGTCATCCCTGCCCTAAATAATAAACTCGAAATTACAACAGAAAATCGTTTTTCGATATTACTAAATCTCATCCTAGAGCTGACTGTTCCAATACTCCTATTGCTTTATGTTGTAGTCACAAAGTGGAGAAAAAATCAAAACTTTAAATTTCATCACTTACGAAATAGTATTTATTTCCTTTTAATTGGAGTTTCAGCCTCTTTGCCACTTATAATCACACTCAAACAACGAAGTTTTTACTTTGTACCTTCTTTGCCTTTTTACATGCTTTCAATTGCTTTTTTGATTTCTCCCTTCCTCAAAGAAAAACTCGAAAAACTAACAAAAGGAACTATACAACTGATTAAAGGAATATCACTTATATCATTATCAGGAGTGTTATTTATTTCAATTTTTAATTTTGGAAAATTCTCTAGAGATGAAGATAAGTTAAGAGATATCTATACCATTTCAAATTTCATTCCAAAAGGAACTGTTATCAGTACAACAGAAAATCTCTGGAATGATTGGAGTTTACATGCATATATGTCTAGAATTGGTTTTTTAAGTTTAGATTGTGATGAAAAGAACGAGTATTTCTTAATTGAGAAAGGCATAAAAGACAATATTCAACTTAAAGGCTTTCAAGACATAAATTTAAAATTGAATCAATATATTATTTTAAAAAGAAGAAAATAAGACGAAGACTAATACTCCACGCTAAACACCTTCTCTATACTTCCATCATCATAAACATAGATAAGCGGTGTATTGGGCTTAAATAAAGCCTCCCGACCCATCATATCAAGGATTTGAATGAGGTTCTTGGAGGTGTATAGTTCATTTATTCCTACTGTTGATGTAGAGCAGTCGTTGTTGCAGTCTTCGCTAAAATACATTTGTGAATCTATTTCAGACCAAATTGTAGAGGAATCACTAGCATCATCTACTTCAATGCAAGTCAGGTTGGGATTATTGAGTGCAGAAATCCATGTATTATTTCCATTCGCAACATTCAAACACGTAAGTAGGTTATCAGCACAATCCAAATAATATAAAACAGTATTCTGACTTACATCCAAAGCTGTGAGTTGATTATCATAACAGAACAAATCATTTAAAGCATCTGCTCCATTGGTATTAAGAATTGTGAGTTGATTATCAGCGCAATACAAGGATTCTAAAGCAGAGTTGTGATTCACATCAAGACTTGTGAGTTGATTATACATACAATCTAAAACATCTAAAGACGTATTTTGACTAACGTCAAGACTTGTAAGTTGATTATACTGACAGAACAACCTAGTTAAAGAAGTATTCTGTGTTACATCTAAGCTTGTTAATTCATTGACACCACAAGCCAACTTTTCTAGAGCGATATTCTGTGTTACATCCAAACTTGTGAGTTGATTAGATGCGCAGTTCAGATCTATCAAATAAGTATTCTGCGTTACATCCAAAATTATTAGTTGGTTCGATAAACATCTCAACTGAAATAAAGCATTGTTTTGACTTAAATCAATACTGGTAAGTTGATTATTTGAACAATCTAACTGCATTAAGGAAGTATTTTGACTTAAATTAAGACTTGTAAGTTGATTACCATAACAACCCAAATTTTCTAAAGCAGTAAAAGCTTCAATACCCGTTAAGTCAGAAATGCCGAGATTTTGGCAAGCAATAGTGCCATCAAACACACTCGCTTCACTTGCCTGTATGTCATTATCTCCATTCGTGTTTATCTCAGAGTTTCCAACCAAGTATGCCTTAAAGATAGCATCAGGTATATCGACATTCTGCCCAAACAGATTAGCAGATAAAAAGGCGGATAAGAATAGTAGTGTTGTTTTCATATCTCCAAATTATAAAATTCTCTCGATATTACTGAGTAGAAATCTTATATTAAAGGTATGGCTAAACCAAGCTTTCAGAATTATCTTCTTGGGATGATTATAGGAGAGAAAATGAACAAATTACTATTCCATCACACCAGGAAAGAATATATAAAGACAAGTGGAAAGGTTGGCCTGACTTTTTAGGGAAGGAGTGAAAATAAATAACATGAAAAAAATCATATTACTGTGTTTCGTTTTAATGAGCCTAGGGAGCTATGCTCAACTTACTGAAGAATGGGGATTGACTTTCCCTGGAGACGGTCAAGGTTATGACGATTATGTTAGGGCCATAGACTTCGACGAAAACGATAACATTATATCTACACATTTGGAATCACCATATAACTTTCAAATATTAAGAAAACACGACCCTAATGGAAATCTATTATGGGAAAAAGAGCTGCCTATGTACATGGCCTCATATCCACTATTAGCCGTCTGTCCGAATCAAAATATTTTATTACTAGCGGGATATAATGATGATATGAATATTGCATTAACCGATGGAGCTATATTTTCTTATTCAGGTGATTTTTATTTCGCCTTATTTATAATGAATGATTCAGGAGATATGATGGATATCAAAGTAATTGATTTCGATCAAGGTCAAGGAACTATATACGAGTTAATGATGAATGATGATAATGAGATTTTTATTACTTTAAAACTTGATGTTAACGCAGGTAGTCCTACAAGCACGGTGAATTTTGATTCTGGAAATACAATTTCAACTGATATTGATAAAACATATATCGTGAAACTTGATGCTACGGGGAATTACATCAATCATACTGATTTTACAGGAGATTATAATGGGGCTAGTTTCATATTTGATGATATCCTTTACACATGGAAAAATAATTACCCTGAAGGGTTTAGTTTTTACAAGCATGATATGGATTTGAATCAATTAATGAATCTAAATACGACTGGATACAGTTTTTTATTATCTGACATTTTTGTTAATGAATTCGGTGTTTTTGTGAGTGGTAGAAATCGATATGATGGGGAAGAAGAACCAACAGACTTTGATTTTGGAAACAGTGAATATATTCTTGACACTAATATAAATTATAGCACAGCCGTTATGGCAGGCTATTCTCATGATGGAGAACTTAAATTTGTCAATAGTTTAAATTGCCTTTCATATGGATTTACCCAAATCACAGGTAGGGATTCCTTTATATACGGATCAGGTGAGATATATGTCTATTCTACGTATAGTGAACTCGAACAAAGCGAAATATTATGGTCAAATGGCCTTGTAGCCGATTTAGTTGAGGAGGAAGAGGATCATAAAGAATACGGAAATTTGGTAATAGCACAAATGGATTACAATGGAAATAATATTTCAACCTACAACAGGGATATATTGGGAGCAGAAAGAATGGTAGATTTAAAAACTGACAACGCTAATAACCTCTACACTTGTGGTAAAATCCATGACACATTATTTATTTTTAATAATAGTATTTTATCAAGTTCGTTCCATGCTGATGGAGTATTATTAAAATTTGGAAATTTACCGCTTGGAATAAATGATATTTCTAATCCACCAATGTATGTTTATCCTAACCCAACAGATGATTATATTCATTTCAAAAGTGATAATTATAAAGGCAAACAATACAGGATTACAAATACGGTAGGACAAACTATTTTAAATGGCAATATTAAAGGTGATTTAACCAAAATTGATGTGCGTAATTTGCAACAAGGATCTTATTTAATAAACATTGAAAATATTTCCAAAGCGGTAAAATTCATAATCCCATAGATAGTCATTTTAACTAATTAGGTAAGGAATAAGTCATTAAAAACAGCCCCCCTCTCCTATTTTAAGACATCATTGTGGACTAAATATGGACTAAATATGGACTAAACCTAAAGCAAAAAGCCCTGTATTTTAACAATACGGGGCTTTCTTATTTTTATCAGCGGAGAATGAGGGATTCGAACCCCCGGTACCTCTCGGTACAATAGTTTTCAAGACTACCGCAATCGACCACTCTGCCAA
>MDTC01245942.1_pt1 | contig 19394 bp, 19 predicted proteins | sample 811181 | NCBI WGS metagenome assembly MDTC01 (sample SAMN05326644, study PRJNA326480) | marine metagenome | isolation source: seawater | place: Pacific Ocean: North | collected 2011
GCCACCCTTTATTTATTGCAAACAGCCAGAATCGTAGATTTCACTTATGGAATATGGATTACAGACCCTTGCATTAAATAAGTATCAAATTGTAGCAGGGTTATGACATTCAAGATTCCTTCATCCTTGATTGCACTGCTCCTCATTACATCCTTGGCTGGATGTTTAGAGGATTCCGAGAACTCTCCTCGTAATATCTCGATTCATGTTGTTGATGCCAACATTAAGTCAGAGAGTTCTTCCGTTTGTGGTTTAGAAGAAAATAGTGAATGTCATATTATATCGATTTACTTTGATAACAAAGAACAACAAGATAATTCTGTTTCAAAATCGACATGGAGTGCTATCTCTAATAATGGAGGTCTCTTTGAAGCAGTAGAAACTCAAGGTAATGAGATGTGTGTATCGACATATAATTGCTCCATGTCATTGTCTTTCGATATCCCTAACGGAGAATATGTTGTTGAATTAAGATGGGAGGGAATTAGAGTAGAAGTTTCCAACTATCATCCCGCATTTGACGATACTCAGGTGCAACTGAGCGCTAAGGTTAGTATTCTTTCTATGATTGTCGAAAAATTAGATGACGATGCAGATCGAATTTTGTTAACCTTTGAATTAGCACCAGGTTCTGAAACTACGAATAGTAATAATGTAACTTGGACAATCATTTGTGAATCTGATTCAGGCGATGCTGAGTTTGCAGATGGTGATTTTTCTAGTTCTACAGATATGGAGGGTAATGATGATTCTGCGGGCGAGTTTAATCCTGGAGAAACATATCTTCTCAGCATCCAACTTCAAGAATGTAGACCAGAACCATCCGCCGGGCATACACTCGTAATATCGGTTCAAGAAGGTGGGTCGACATATGAAGAAATGCAATATCCTAACGAAATTAATGAAGGGGACGTAATAATTTAGTTTCTAATTAGTGGGTGTATCCGAATACCCATTGCTCAGTTATTGACAAATCAAAGGGCTTGCAGTGGGTCTTGTCAGACGCGACCCTCGAATGTAAAATTGCATTCAAAGGCTCATTTATGGTTAACTGCTATGAATACAGTTTCTGAAAAATTTGACAGACAATTATGAAGTCAATGTGCGTATAGTATTGAGTTAAGCACACCAATTTGGAGAGATATAAATGAAAGGGGATAGCAGAGATTTTCGGCAAAAATTAGCAACAAAAATCCAAAAACAAGCCGAAGAAAGCGGAATGTTATCTGGTATTGATCAGTTTTGTCAAAAGCTTGAGGACGAAATTCTCAATTCAGTTCAAGATTCTACAGGTTGTATACTTTACATGAGAGACAGGCCATCAGTTACATGGGATTGGGAAGAGGACTACATCGACGGACAAGACTGGAGCCCACTTGAACATAAGGTGCTAAACGAGGTTTGGAACCAAATACTGGCTCGATTGCCTGTGAAAAATAACGAGGATGTTCTCAGAAATGGATGTTCAGAAACATTTTACATGGGCCAAGAGGAATTCAACCAATGTGTTGATGAATACAAACTTACGGCCAGAGTCGAATTGGTTCTAGGCCTAAAGCCCCAAGTCACCTGCATCAAAATTGGATTTGGGCTTGAAAACGAAATGGGCTTTGTGGATATTTCGGGGCTAATAATGGGTATATCCGTACAAAAGATACACCAGAGTCACAGTAAGTCGCTTTATACTTTAGATTTAGGAGAGGACAACGCAAAATACAGGTTCCAACTTATAGATTTCAACCAATTAATCGAAAAATAGTGTCTTGTTGGATCAATCGTTGATTCAATCGTTATTCTAACGAATCATAGGGTCAATGCACAAACCCACTGACTCATTTTTACCTCATCAAAGGGCTTGCAGTGGGTCTTGTCAGACGCTACCCACTGTATAGACGGGTGTACGAAGGGGGCCTCTTTGTATTCTCATCAAGTTAATTAACGGTTAAGACTTAGATGAAGCATGGTAAACAGAAATTTTGCACCTTCTTGTGATGGAGACAACCTCGTATTTGGGAGTAATCGACCTTGTCGTAACTCAAGTGATACAGTAGAAAATTGGTTGAATTTCATGAAAGAAAACGGGATATTGAGAGTCGTTTGCTTACTTGATGATGAACAACTTGGCTTGTATGATAAACTATTATCTGATTACGTTGATCACTTCGGTGAAAACAATGTATGCTCTGCTAAAATACCTGATTATGAGATATGTAGCACGGACACACTCAACCAAATCATTATCCCATTTCTTGAAGAATCGGTTTCAAAAAACATGCCTACGGTAATCCATTGCTCAGCAGGAATGGGGAGAACCGGTCATGTCTTGGCGGCATGGAGATATTATCGTCACAATATGGATATCGAGATGTGCCTGGATAGTAATTCTTACTCCGGAATTAGGTGTCCACTAGAAGCAAAAGGTACGAAGAGCAGAAGTTTGGGACGGAATATTACACATCAGGATTTTGTAGACTTGTTACAATCGACAAAGGTTTGAACAGAGTATCGCCAAATGTAATTCGGATAGATTGTAAGGGGTTATCCGAAACCCCTTTACATTTTATTTTCTGATACAAAGAGGATTCAGTGCGTCGATACAGATGCTACCCTTTGCAACGGCGTCAAATAGAGTTAAGGAACTGACTCAGCAAAGCCAAGAGAACGAAAAAGGCGATTATTGTCACAATAATCGAAATGATGCAAATCAGGATAAAGGCCAACCCTATTGTCCCAAAAATTTTCATGACGCGTTCTTCTGTTTGTTGACGAAGTGGCTGTTCGTTCAAAATTACTGGATGGCCTATTCTAGCACTCTGAGGGCTACCATTCTCCTTCGCTCGGGTCAAATGAAAATAAATCGGGGTGAGAAGAAACAGTGCTATGAAAAATAAGAAGAATAGAAAAGTCCCACTGATGATCTCTTGCAAACCACCACTGACTACGCCAATAATAAATCCGGCCATACAAAAAGCACCAAATGTGGTAAAGATTACCAACTGAGATATTCGAAGAACAGAATTATGATTGGTTTTCATAACCTTTGGTGGTGGTACCTTCACAACCAATTCTTCTTTCGGAACCCACGATTTTCCATCAGCACTCAGTTTCAAACCCCTGGCATTGGCCTGTGCGAATATCTCAATTGGGGAGGGCTCTGCCATATTCTCATGACAAGATAAAATGCGAATTACTTAAGTTATGCACCTGCAAGTGATTAAAATTACAAAGCCGTACTTTCTTCTTTTGTTGAATAACTAATCTATTTGATGACATCGTTATTGGCCGCTAAGAGCATCAGTCATTTTGAGATCAAGTTAGAACTTCGAGAAGCCTATCTTGTTCAGCAGCCATTCTCAGTTCCATTGCGATTCTCCGCCCACTGCTCATTGGTTTTCTCCACAATGCGTTTCCGTATGGATGGCCAACATTGACGTGGACGTTTGTTCCACCACCTAATCTTGGAGCAACATCGTAAATCCAATAATTCATGTCTTTATCAATACAAGTTTGAAGACAGAATGGACCGATGATTCCGGGGTCATAGTGCTCCTTACTCGCCTTGATGAATCTCTCTCCGAGTTCAAATGCACGCTCAAGAAGTGATTCTCGAATGGTTGCTGTGTTGTGGCCTACGACGGTCATTTCTGGAATCTTTTGATTGTCTGGCATAGTCATTTGTTGAGGAGCAGGTAATCGCACATGTCCGTCTAAAGAAGATTCGAATCTCCAGTCGACTCCAAGTAACTCAAGTTGTTCACCTGGTTCTGCCAACGGGCTGTAAAAGAAGTTCAAATTAAATACAGGCCCAATCACGTACTTTTCAATTCGGGCTCCGTCAAGTGAAGATTGGTCGATAATTCCATCTTTGAGAAGGACTTGTGATTTTTCTTGGTATTCCTGATAAGAGGCACAAGTGAAGAATCCACGCTCGAGTTTCTTTTGCGCATGATGCAGTTTTACAATAACTAAACAATCAATATCTTCTGGATTTTCAATCGCCTCAGGATACGGCAGACCTGCTTTGTCGAGAATCCAGTAGTAATCTTGTTCCTCGGTACGTTCTTCCATGCGCAGCATGTTCCTTGAACCAAAAAGCGGTACTTTGAATGTGTTTTCAACATCTTCTATTTTTGAGTAGGATGTGAATGATCGATTTGGAATGTAGACCACGTTTCTCTTACGCATTTCAGCTTGCATGGATTCAGACATTACATCATTGAAAGAAGGCATAACAATCGCTTTGTCAACCATTCCGCGAAGGACACGGCCAGAACTCGATCGCTTTGTTTTGAAATATTGTGAATATGTTTTATGTCGACCTTCTTGGCAGTAGGCAACAGTTGGGAATCCTTCTTCGATTCCTCCATCACAAATATCCAGTGCGGAGTGAGATGCAGTCATTCCGATGCGTAATTTCATACGATCGTATTCTTCAATAATTGCTGCAATGTCATCACGTTGTAGCATGGTTCTCGACTTCCTCTTGTTGACTTAGGTCTTTGATACCATCGGAGGGACGGTTTCAATCGAAGCGTTGTAATTCCATCAGTTCTTCGGTTGTGAGCGTGTCACCAGACATGAGTTTGCTCATCAGGTCTTGAACTTCAACACGAGCGGTTGGGCGTGTGCCTTCTCCAGCTTCAGCACCGCGTCGTGCACGCATCATGTCTTGGATTGAATGCAAGCATCGAAGTGAAACGATGTAGAATCGGTGAGCCTTATCGGCTTCTTGCTTAGTATTGCGTAACTCTCGATGCTTCGAGTTTGCTCTCTCACGTTGTTTGTTGACTTCTTTGTCCCATTGGAGCATAAGATCGTGAGCTTCTTGTGCAGCGGCAGCGGCTTCCTGAACAGCATGATGGGCATCATCGTGTTCTTTTCGAGCAGTGTTAAGATCCTCATTGCCTGAATCTGTATCGTCTTTAGCAGATTGCTCTTCTTTCATCTTACGGATTTGGGAATTCAGTTCTTTGAGTCGCTTCATGACCTTTCCTTCGTTTTTACCAGTATGTTCTCCACGCTCGAATTCTCGCTCTAAGCGGGAGAATTCCTTGGATAGTGATTGAAGAGTAACTGGGCGTTCTCTGCGTCCTCGTGGTCCACGCTCAGCAGGGGCTTCTTCCCCTCTCTCTGCGTTCATCTTATCACGAATTTTAGAGACTTTACCGCTTGCTTCAGTTCGTATGACCTTCTTATCACGGACAACTTCGTTCATCTTTTCACGCTGCTGCTTCTGTTTTTCAGATTCTTGAATAAGGATACGAACCTCGGCATTGAACTCATTTCTTTGGGAGACAAGTTCCTTGGTCTTTTCATTCCATCCATCGCGTTCTTCACGGTAATGGGTTGCTTTTTCGTCAAGGATTGAGCGTCTTGTTTCAAACATTTCTTTGAAATCATCCATTATCTTCACACTCTTGCGGTGGCATATGCTAGATATGCTACGGCCAAGCGACCGACCTCACCCATTTAACCCCTTCACTCTACGAGGAAGAACTTGGGTAAGGAAATTCTTCAATAAATCAGCAAAGGATTTGCCTTCTGGTTCTTTGTTTCCAAGGCTTAATGAGACGCTTTAATTGAATCGATGATGAGGTCTAGAGAGCCCAAATTCACATTAGGCTCGGACTGTATGATAAGCAATTCTTGTTTAACCGAGGTGATGATAGCACACCCTTTTCTGCCAATTAGTGTCATTCGTTTCCGTGAATTAAGTATGTTAGTGAGCGTTTGATATCCAATATTAGAGATCACTTCACCTGGCTTTAGCCAATCTACGGAAGTCACCTTTGGGAGCTGTCGAATCGATTCTACGTCACATGCCATGATTTCAACTTGAGCATTGGGCGTATATTCATTGCGGATTAAAAGTTTGTAAAGGCCCCCGCATCATGTAGCCTAATCCGTTGTTGTAGTATCCATGAAGTTCTTGAATAACTTCCATGCCTCTATTTCTATAGAAATTAATTGCCCTTATATTCGTGGCTCTAACTTCAAGTTGAATTATTGTGTATTGCGTCCCTTCCAATGATTGAACAAGTGTATTCCACGCCCTGCTGCCCCATCCTTTTTCTCGTGAACCTGAGTCGAGTACAAATGATACAACTCGAACAGTATCTTCCTTGAAAGGTGCCGTCCATAACAAGCCTCTCATCGATTTTGGTGTCTCTTCGATCGAATCGAAAAGCATCAGATTCCCTTCCCACTTTGGGACAGGTAATGACTGTATTGAACCTGCAAAGTATTGTTCGCCTGTTCCTTCTAGGAACAACTTTTGGATGGATTGTATCCATTCAACGGTGAGATCTTTTGGAGCACGACCTTCTCGCCATCCAATGTCCATCGAATCAATTCCGTGATTGTTTCTTTCCACGTTTTCGGCCTTGTCTCGGATCGACTCGATGTGTTGCCTTCTTACGTCCTGATTTCCTTCGTTCGGATTGAGTTGCCGTTGACGACTTTTCCTTTGATTGTATTGTTTTAATTCCGCCTTCTGACATAATGGCGTCCAGTTCATTTAGAGAAAAGGAACCCCCGCTGGAAGCTCGTTCTCTTACTTCGTTAATGTTGACAGAAGGCGCTTCACGACGATGTTGTCGTGGCTTTGAATCTTTTCTTTGACGCTGTTTATTTTTGCTTGAAGCAATCCTTATCCATGCTTCGATTCGTCCGATTTCACGCCTTAATTCATGTTTCTTAGAATATTGAATGTTAATTGATTTCTGCAATTTATTTGCATTGTGTTGGTACTCCTTTACTGTCTTTGGATGCAAATTAATGCCTTTCAGTTCTGGGTTCCCTTCGATGAGTCGATTAAGGACGTTTTCTTCCTCAGTTCTTGTCTCTTTGAGGGCTTTATATTCCTTATTTTGCTCTCGACGCAAGCGAATGAATTCCTGATGTGCTTGGTTGGATTCAAGAGAAGCTTTGTACATTGCTTGCAATTCAAAGAAATACGAGAAATCTCCCTTCTCCCGGCCTAAACTCTGAGTGTTAAATACATCCACTTCCGATGTAAGGGAGTTAAACATGCGAACCATTTCTTGATGAATTCTCTTCGTTGGAATAGCAATACGATCGTTGATTCCATCACGTGTCTGACGCAAGACCTGCACTTTCATACTCAAAGGCCTTAATTCAGACAGTATAGATTGGCGATTCGATTTGACATTTCTTGTTTCTTGTAACGTCCCGCGGAGAAGGTCTAGCAATTCCTTCGAATTTTGACGCTCTGTAACAAGAGAATGGATATGCTCTTCTATTTGCGAAACCTCAAATTTCATTTCTTCAACTGTTTTTACCAATACATCAGTGTTCTGAGTTCTTAAGTCATGAAAAAAGTCTTCTGGCTCTTCATCAATTTCAAAAATAGGCTTGCATATCTCCTTCCAAGAAGTTCCTTCTGAGAGCAGGTGTAGCGCTCGCATGAATTCTTCTTGTATTGTCATTGCCCCCTCTGCTTTGACAACTCTTGACAAATCGTGTTCATGGTCGAATGGATCCTCAATTGGCATGATGTGTTCCATACGATTTTTTGATTGACCTGTGACAACCTCTAGGGGTAGTGGTCCGGAGTGTGACCATTTCTTTTTCTCAGCATTCAGATGACTTCCATTTCGTATTGAAACAACCATCTCATTCCAATCCCACCGTGTTGCAAAGCGATCGAAGAATCCAATGAGGAGCGGAGCGAGTGTTTGCTGATTCTTGGATTCAAATGACGATGAATCACTCGATACATCAAATGAATTTCCATGAATTTCAATAAGATTTGGTTTTGTTCCTTTTTGTCTATTAGGGGCAACTGGTGGATTCGTCATCTGTAGATGCTGAATTGCTATTAGTGTCCAGGCATAAGATGAGAGAGTACCTTCGTATGCAGTATTAATTCCCCTTCGACTCGCCCAGTACTTCACCATTAGAATGAATTCACGCACACGTTTATCTTGTGCATAGCCTTTAAGCATCTTAGAATTGTGAATTGCTAAACGATTTTCAATAGAGATATCGACATCGAGACCCGATCGTGAATCTTTAAATTTAACAATAGGGATACTCGCTTTTGGTATTTGCTGAATATCCATCATCCCTTCTTCTCTTAACAATCCAGCCACCTTTCTAAGCACCTTTTTCGGTTGTTCTTTCTTGAATGAAAGACAAAGGTCAAGATCACCTGTTCCTAAGGAAAGCCCAGTAACTGATGAGCCAAATGCTTCCACCTTTGCATTTTTTTGGAAGCGACGCTCCAATAGGCGAGTTAAGTGGCGAGTAAGTGATTCTCTACTCTTAGATTTGGCATCTCCTACATTCTTGATAATCTTTGATATTTCTTTATCCATCTCAATGATAAATTGCTCATCAATATTGGTTAGAGAAGGTACCTCAATATCGGAAGAAAGATGACTGTAGAGGAATGGCCAACGCTCTTGTTGTTCTATTGTCAAACCAGTGGTTCTGCAGACGTTCATTCTTCTTCACCACCAATGCGTTGTTGGGTCTGTTTACGTCGGTCACGAGAAAGCGCTCGAGTTGATTTGCCACCCTCATTTACTCGTTGAGCATCGATTAAGAGTTCATGGAACCCTGAATTCAATGTTTCTTTCCAAAAATCGATTCCTTGCTGGCTTTCATCGAGTGCTTGTGCAAGTCGAGTTGTACGCCCATCAGCATGTTTTCTCTTGCGCTCATTTTCGATGTATGTGTCATGGAAAATTTGATTTTCATCGTGAAGTTGTACCATTGCTTGGTGAGCTTTGTCTGCTGATTCCAGCAATTGCTTTGCTTTATCTCTTAACTCGATCATCTTATGGATTTCGGAGAAAGATTCCTTTCTCTGTTCAACCCATGCCTCGTGATCTCGTACGAGTTTCTTCATCTCACTGAGTGTCGCTCGTTCATCGATATGTGTGCCCCAGTTTGTTTGGAGAGTGAGGTCTAGAGCATCAAGACGTTGTTGCAAGCGTTCCTTGGCCCATTCAGGTTCAGCATCAATTCCACCCTTCGTCTTTGGGGCACTTTCTCGAATTGAGTTTGCTTCTAAAAAAAGGAGCTTGGCTTTTGCTTGAGCATCATTTCGTTCACGTTTGAGCGATGAAACCTTATTGTTTACAGAATCCCTTTTTTCTTTTGCAACCCTCGCCATTGCTGCGGCTTCTGTCAGTTCATTTGTTCTTGCATCGAGTTGTTCTGGTATCTCAAGAGCAAGGCGTTCACGTCGATGAAGGATGGCTTTCGCAAGAAACTCAGGCGTGATGGCCAAAAGCTCCTCGGGCGTCATATGTTTCGCCGACTCTGCAACCTTGAATAAACCTCCCGCTGCGACATATTTCGGCATTATACTCAAGAACCCCCATGCGTTGAAGCAATGTATGGAAGGTGAACGGGGATTTTTGTCTCGTATCTTCATCGCAGGACTTTTGCTCTGCTCAGTACTAGCCGTGCCAACAGTTCAGGCTTCCAGTGGCGCTATTTTGCTGAAAGAGTCAACTCTCCTTTTTGATGAATCTCCCGCCTTTTTAGGAAATTCAACCAATCTTACCTTTGATCTAATCGAACAGAATAACTCCGCAGGTTCAGTCTTTGTTAATTCAACGCTGGTTGATTTGAGTGGTCAAGTTCTGTGGTCCGAGAATCAATCTCATGCGCTATCAGGGAATCAGATAAAGCAAGTGTTGATTGAATTAACCGATCTTGACATTGGCTATATGGAACTCCATCTGGAACTGTTTGGTGATATAGGGGAATCTTCCACTGGTTTCGTCTCCGAAACGACAATCGCACTACAACGTCTTGCTCCTTCATCCATTGAATTCGTGGGTGGTTCTGCAATTACTCTTTCAGGCATCGATTCGATGGGACAATACACGACAAATTCGACAATCCGCCAAGGCGATTACATACAAGCAGAGATTCCGGTTGAAAACTTTGGAGATGTCCAAGGGACAGAATCATTTGTTCTCGATGTGACTCAAGAGAGTTGGAATCAGACCGTTTATTATGAGGGCATTCTTGTCAATGGTACGTCGACTGTTGTTCTCAATTTCCAGTCATCAACCAAGGTCGTTGAAGGCAATATCTGGTTCAATATTTCGAAGAACGGATCTACGTCGTCTCTCTCACAAATGGCTCTCATTGGACCTCCTCCATTGCCTAATGCAACCCTAGATTTGGAGATTCTTACTGAGAATGTCACAGCAGGATCAGCGGTATCATTCAATCTCACTCTTTCAAATTTGAACGGTGAACGTTCTTTCAACGGTCGTGCCGTTTGTGATTTCCAAGAAGATCGAGTATATGATGAGCAAGTACTTCTTTCTATAGATGAAATTATCGTCCAATCGCTTTCCATTACAGCACGTCCTGGAATCCTCACATGTGGCTTCCTTGATGATCGAAATGGTGCCACAAGCGGAGACAGTGCATCGTATACTCTTGAGGACATTGACTCAGCAATATTCGATGGCGCAGGTCCATCAGGATTAGCGTTAATTGGTGGGCCATGGCACGTTGATGATACGATTGATGTTTCGCTATTGCTTAGAAATCAAGGTAACGCAACTGGTCATGCTTATTTGGAGATCCGTTCGAGCTTCGATGAATTGGTTGCGAACAACTCCGTCACTCTTGAGCAGGGTCAGGCAGGAGACATCGCACTCTCCTTCACAGTATCACAGTCGGGCACTCAAGTCTACCATTGGACAGTTCGGTCTTTGGATGGTGTTGTTCTTGAAGGATTAAATGGGACATTTTCAGTTGATGTTGCTTCTGAGCAAAGTATGTTTGCTGAAGTGATTGCTATTGAAGAGCAAGGTGATGTTACGATTGGATGGAATGTGTCCATTGACGACGGTGTATCAAGAGACGTAAAACTACGATATGGGTACAGGGTATCGGGTACTGATGTTTTCATCTCGGAACAAATAGTCACTCTTGGTTCTGGAATCGTTACAGGAGAGACACATATCGGAGAAGTTGGTGGAACAGAGATTATCCTAAGAATGAGCCCGGTTGATTGGACCGCTTCCACAAGCAGTTTTATTGCTACAGCAAGCCTCTCTGGACAATCATCATCTTATTCGATGTCAATCAATCCAATAACGATTCCACGTCAACTCGAGGAAGGCAGCATTGCCTCAGTTACTGTAGACCTAGAAAATTCAGGTCAATTGGCAGGTTTGCTAGGAGAACTCATCCTCATTGATTCAGACGGAACGGTCCTTGCTCAAGCAACGACTTCATCGATTAGTTCTGGATCCACTTCCAAAGTTGATCTTTCATTCGAAGTGCCGTTTGGAAACGAACTCCTCCTCACTGCACAATGGACATTTGGCGATACAGTATTGGAATCTGAGAGAAATTTCCCTGTTCAAGAAAAAGAAGTGGAAGATGAGAGTTTCGAGATTCCGTGGGTAGCCATCGGCGGAGGATTGGCGACTTCAGCGGCCATTATTTTGGTTCTACATCTTCGCCGGAACTCAGAGTCTGAAGAGAAACGTTCTTCAAACGAAAAGAAAGAGAAGAAAAAACCTGTCAAGAAGGAAGTCGAATCAGTAGAACGCTCATGTCCATCATGTGGGCGGAAACTACGAATTCCAGGAGATTATTCAGGCACAGTCCGTTGCCCTGATTGCTCCGAGCGATTTGATGTCGAAGCAGAACTCGATGATGAAATAGAAGAAGACGAATTTGAGGATTTAGAACTTATTGAAAACCCTCCCAAGAAGGTTGAGATTTCTTGTCCAGAATGCTCTTCCACATTACGTGTCCCATTAGATTATGAGGGCTCAGTACGCTGTCCATCCTGCTCAAATGTGTTTTCAGCTAAGCAGAATGAATAACCAAAGCCTTGAATGAACATAAAGAGTGGGATGTTTATGGCGGGACATTTTCAAGAGTTTGAGGATGAATATCTTGAGACCATGTATGAATTCTACGAATCTGAACCACATTCTAGAGTTAGAACTGGAGATTTGGCGGAGCGACTCGGTGTTTCCCCAGCATCTGCAACCGAGATGATTCAACGTTTGTCGGTCAAAGGTTTCATTGATTACGTACGATACAAAGGTGCTCAATTAACTGAAAAGGGACTTAATCACGGGCGCACAATGAAACGGCGACATCGCCTCGCAGAAGTTCTCCTCGAGCGCATTCCTTTCAAAGGCAATGCCCATGAGACCGCATGTCGACTTGAGCATGCAATCGATGATGATTTGGAGGTCGCATTGACTCTCCTTCTTGGAGATCCTGAATTTGATCCAAGCGGAAGGGATATTCCTCATCCAAGCGAACACATTGGCGAAAGAATTTCGTCAAGCATATCTCAACATTCCTCATTAACATCACTCCCTGTCGATGCTGAGGCCACGATAGTAGGTCTACTTGTGTCGGAAGAGTTCGTTCGTATCTTCGGAGAACGATTGGCTGTTGGGTCAACGATCAAATCTCTCGGCTCTTCAAAGTTTGAGGCCAGTGGCTCGATTATTGAACTCGAATCATCTCTTTCTGATTCGATTGTCGTCCGGTCACTTTGAGTTCTAATTCAATAGGTTTTGAGCATCTACAGGCCGAACGCTTTTGACTCATGTTCTCAAGGAGCGTTCGTGAGCGAGACTGCAGATACATCAGCACCCTCCGTTTTGGAATCTCCACTCTTAGAACGAGAACGTTTTCTTCTTTCCATAGATAATCAGATTCTCTCCTCGGGATTACGTCTGACTTTGCTGCTTCCAATCTTTTCCCTTTTCATTTTGTTAGGTTCATGGGCATATGAGGGTACAGATCCGAATTGGTGGGAATCAAGTATTGAACCTTCTCTTGGGCAGTCGTTTAGTCTTAGTTTGTTATTGCTAGGTTCAATCGTAGGATTTGGATGGTTATTTGTTATCGGTATGCATCGATACCGAATTTCGCTCTCTTACTCAGCCTTCACACAAGCAATCAAATTTTCTCAAGAACAACATCAAAGCATCGAAGCATTGCATGGCTATGATGGAATGGCGCACCGTATTCAGAGTCAAATTCGCTTACATTCTCTTTCCTTTACAAGTGTATTTCTTGGTTGCGTTGGTTTTGGTTTTGTCCTCCTCTTTGGCTTTGAGAATTCACTTGGTAGAAACATCTTCATTATGTGCTGGGGGCTGCACATGTTAGCACTCGGGCTGCATATGTCAACACGGCAGTATCGTTTCAATATGGTAAATAAATCAGGGTTACTCGATGCATTTGAAGCCCCTGTACATCCATCGACGCTTGAGAGCGTTTTTGATGATATGATTCGAACTCAGTTAGATCCATTGCTTCGGTCAAAATACGATTTGCTCATGCGTACAGTTCAAAGTCACGTAAAGCGTGGAATAAAGCATGATTTTGCACGGGAAAAGATTCTGATGACCCTTTACCGACATTACAATGGAATGGATTCCAAAACGATGAAACTTGAATTTGAAGAAGTCATCAAAGAAGATGGAATACAAGCCCTCCTCGATGATGATTCATTTAGTCTAGAGTTGTGGCTTGAGTTGATAGAACACGCAAGAAATCGATGTCCTGCTTTCTTCAGACTTATCGATCGAATTGAACAAGACATGGAATTTGGCAGGCAATCTGCGTTGAAAGATCTTGTATTCGAAGTTGATCTTGAAAACGTCGTTACAAAACGAGCGAACTTGTTTGTCTTCATGCACAATCTTTCCAAAAAGAGCAAAACAGTGGTCTTTAGAGTTCAATCTCCTGATTTCCGTCCCCATGAAATTGCGATGCGTTACGAACTTGCCCCTGGGAAAGAAGTGTGGTGGTCTTCAGAATCTCTGCCTATCACTGCAGAGGGGAATGAAGATGTTCTTGGTAAAATGACGGGATTGCTCAAGGATGGTACAATGGCTTGGCAGACTCTTCTTCCAGAGCGATTTGGTGATGCTACTGTTTCTGTACGCTTGGAAGAGCCTAGTGGTGACTTGCTAATTGGTCGTCAAATTAACGTCAATGTTCGGAATGAGTTTAAGACCAGATTGCGTAGCTCTATCTCAGTAACAAGTCAGTTGCTCGGTTCATTGATTATTGGACTTGGTGCGGTGCTTGAATTGCTCGATATATTCAATATTTGAACACCTTTTTCTAATCCATAGGTTTGAAATGCAAAACCACTACGCAGTGGTATGTTGGGTTCCAAAGACCAAGCAGAAGAGCGCCCAGATGCAGAGTTACGCGACCGCTTGCATGCCATGGAAGCGAAAGTAAGAAAGTTGCGTGATATTCGTAATAATTACAGTTCTGAAGCCCGTTCTGCTGCAGATCAACGCAATGCGGTTCAAGGTCAATACAAGGAGCACAAGGAAAAGGTCGAACTCGTCCTTGCAGAAGTAAAAACGATTAGAGCAGAAATTCGATTATTCAAAGAAAAGCGAAATGCAATCCAAGATCAAATCAGATCCATCATTGGCCAAGCAAAGGGACGACGTGGTGAGAAGAACCAGAAAAAGAGTGCGACAGCAGAACACGCTCAATTAAAGCGCGATGTTACGAACTTAGAAAATCTCTACAACACCTCTGCTATGGGGCCTAAGAAGGAAAAAGAAACCATGGAGAAGATTAAACAAATGAGCCGCCGAATGCAAGAACTCTCTCCAGAGGTTGAAGCATTTGAACTCGTTGCCGTTGATTTGGATGATCTTGACTCTGCAATTAAGACACTCAAGGCTGAAGCTGACGCTTCACACCAAGCAATGCTCGAAGCTGTTGGCCGAGCTGATGAAAAATCTAAGGAAGTCGATGAAGCATTTTCTCATCGTGATTTCCTCAAGGCAGAAGGCGACCGCCATCACAATGAATACGTTGCACTTCGTGGAAAGGCAGACGAAACGCATGGTAAAATCGATGAGATGATGGCCGATGTCAACAAAGTCAGGGATGAATTGAACATGGCTCGTGAAGAGCGTAAATCATGGATGACTGACCATAACGAAGCTGTTTCTAAGAGTCTGAAGACTGGGGCTGAATCTGAAGAAGTCGCAGAAGAATTGATTTCAAGTCTTCTTGACAAAGGAACTCTTACCTTTGGTGGTATGGGTAACGAAGAAACAACTGCAAACAACCCGCCTCCACGCCGAGGTGGCAAGAAGAAGATGCGACGAGTGGATATGTCTGCTGGGCGCCGTCGCCGTTGATCAACATGCTTGGAATCATTATGGCCGGTGGCCAAGGTTCTCGCCTCAGGCCAATTACCGACTATCGGCCGAAACCTATGGTTGAAGTTCTGGGTCGGCCGGTTATTGATTTTGTAAAAGATTCAATGATACAAGGTGGTGTTGATTCCCTCATTGTGACCACAGGTTATCGAGGTGAAATGCTTGCAGCACATGTTGAGCAATGGAACCTTGAATCAATTTCAGGACGTATCAATCAAGAACATACACCAATGGGCACTGCTGGCTCTGTTCGCCTCCTTATGGATGAGATTGCAGACACGGTCATCATTGGTTCAGGAGATTCGGTTGCTTCTTTTGATGTGGCTGCTCTTCTTCAAGCACACAAAGAAAGTGGAGCAAAGGCAACAATGGCTCTATGGGAGGTCGAAGATCCAAGTCCATTTGGAATTGTTGGCTTATCGACGTCGAATGAAGGAGAAGTCGATGGCGAACTAAGAGAGGGATATATTCGAAAGTTCAAAGAGAAACCCACTCCTGAAGAAGCATTTTCAAATGTCATTAATGCAGGATTATACATTCTTGAACCGGAAGTAATGGCTCTGGTTCCTGAAGGTGAGAAGTATGATTTTTCAAAGAACCTATTCCCTCGTCTTTTAGAAATGGGATGGCCAATGTATGCAAAAGCAATTGATGGCGTATGGTTTGATGTTGGTTCTCCAAATGAACTTATTCGAGCACAACATGTTTTGATTGAGCAACGTGATGTTCTTCCATTCCCAATGCCTGATGGTTCCGTCGATAGAAATGGTTCATTTGTTTCGGATACTGCAACTATTGATTCAGTTGTGAAACTGCATAAATCTGTTATTGCAAAGAACTGTTCAGTTGGCAAGGGATCTTCTCTCCATGAAACAGTCCTTATGCAAGGAGCAAGAGTTGGGTCGAATGTTACCCTTTCTGGATGTATTCTTTCTCCTGGAGCTGTTGTCGAAGACAACGTTTCCGCCGCAAACCTTGTTCTTGGCGATAACGAATGCCTGAAAAATGACGATAAACGACTGTTGTAAGATGGTTGTAGGGATTGGGTTCTAATACCGTCGCTCACCGTGGAACACCATGTCAGTAAAGCGTACCTATGACCGCACATGGGAAGAAATAGAGGCCATGCTCGGCCGTGCTGAACGGAAAATGACTGAGTGGAAAGACTGGTTTGAAGAGTGCCGTCAACGTGGTGATCGTGAAGGCATGAAAGATGCAGTCCGTAATTACAAGGCTCTAGAAGGCGTCATTAAGACGCTCAAGTGGACACTTGGTGATGTCTCAATTGATACCCCACTCGAGTGATTTACCAGCCACGCTGGTCGAGTCGAACTTCTAATGTTTCAAGTTCATCGCCTTTCATGGGATCTCCTTTTGTCATTGCCATCGCTTCAGCAACTTTTGCACCATCGTTGTAATGTGCTGTTGCCATCACAATAGCATCTGCCATTGTAGGAGGATCATCTGACTTGAAGATCCCAGAGCCTACGAAAATCCCGTCCATGCCCATGCGCATCATGTGTGAAGCATCAGCAGGAGTTGCGATTCCACCTGCTGAAAGGGTAACAACAGGGAGGCGGCCGAGTTCTTTAACATCGTCAAGGATTGATCGCAGGGAGGAGCGCATTGCATCGTCGATTGGGCCGAATGGTGTCTCGAGATGAGTTCCGGGAAGTTTGGAAGTATTTGCGAGGACACGATATCGTTCTGCAATGAGGTCTGCAGTTTCATCGAGGAGATCATCACTCATCGACTGGACTTGCTTGATTTCTTGTGTTATCAAACGTGAATGTGTGACTGCTGCCACGAGGTTTCCAGTTCCAGCCTCGCCCTTAGTACGAATCATTGCAGCACCTTCGTAAATTCTGCGGACAGCTTCTCCGAGTTCAGTCGCTCCACAAACGAATGGGATTTCGTATGCTTTCTTATCAATGTGGAAGAACGGGTCTGCAGGGGTGAGGACTTCGGATTCGTCGACCATGTCAACACCCATTGACTCTAGGATACGTGCTTCGCCTTCGTGACCAATACGAGCCTTGGCCATGACTGGAATCGAAGTGCAATCAAGAATCCCTTGAATCATGTCAGGATGACTCATTCGAGCGACTCCACCTGCTGAGCGAATGTCGGCAGGAACTCGTTCTAGGGCCATGACTGCAACGGCACCAGCCTCTTCAGCGACAGCCGCTTGTTCAGCGTCGACGACGTCCATGATGACGCCACCTTGCTGCATTCTTGCAAATCCTCTCTTGAGGAGGTCGCTTCCGTGTCTTAGTTGGGAGAAATCTGTATGAGTCATGGCTCTCATTCCTACGGGAGGTTTTACCCTTCAAGAAGGTTGGTTAAGTGCCACAGCAAAAATCAGGAGCCGAGAACCGGAGAATCTCCTTCGGCAATTTCTGCATCTGGGGCTTCTTCTTCGTTTCTGTCAATCCACGACTCTTCTTCATCAGGAACATCAGTATCTGCGAAGATTGCTTCAACAGGGCATTCTGGGACACATGCCCCACAGTCAATGCATTCGTCTGGATCGATAACGAGGTATGTGTCCATTTCTCGGAATGCTTCGACTGGACATACAGCAACGCAATCTTGGTATTTGTGGTCTACACATGCTGAGGTCACAACGTGAGTCATAAGATTTCCAGTGTCATCACATACTTGAATGCTGTGCACAGAGCCATGTCAGTTTAGGTTGGCCGAAAAACCTACTGAAAAATCTTCATGGCAATATCAGTTGAATCCTGCCCTGGATAGACTGCCAATTTCATTCGAACCTTGATGACGGGACCCTTATGGTCTCTGGGTGTCAGAAATACAATTTGACCAACAATTTTTTCCAAGTCAAATCTTGCATGGATGACGTTGTTTTCATCCATTCGTTGTTCGAGTTGTTCTTGAATCAGTTTGGAGTTGTTTTTTCCAAGCCGTTGCACAAATTCTGAAACGAGTTTATTTTTCTGTACAAGCGTGCTCAGCAGAGCAACCTTGGGTCCGTGGTAAGATGAGGTCATATCCACATCCCATTCTGTTCCGGTAAACCACTGAAGGGCTTCAGTGATCAGGTCAATATCTTGTAATTCATGGGCTGTGGCAGTAGCATTGATGTGAAGGATGCCCATAAATCTACCACGAAATGACTAGGTCATGAGGTTTACCGCTCGTTCTTTCCATCAATCTTCTTCAAATAGGAGAGGTATGTCGGTGAATTGCAAGAGGGGTAGCCCCCTCAAGACACCTCGAGATGAGTGACATGGCAAAGAAGATGAGCGCAAAAGCGCGAGCAGCAGCCCGTAAGCAGAGAGATAAGTGGAAGACAAAGCGTTGGTACACCATCCGAGCTCCTCGAAGCCCATGGAATTTCCAGAATATCGGAGAGACCATCGGTGAGTCAGATGAACACATCATGGGACGTGTCTATGAGATGACCCAACAAGAATTTAACGGTGATTTCACCAAAATGCATGTTATGCTTCGATTCCGTGTTACCGATACAGTCGGACAAGACGCATTGACAACATTCGTTGGACATCACCATCAAACCAATCACATTCGCAGACAGATTCGCCGATATCGTGGAAAGATTGACGACGTTATGGACGCAGTCACAGAAGATGGATATCTCGTTCGCATCAAGCCGCTAATCATCACCCAGAAGCGTGTTCAAACCTCAGTTAAGCAAGCAATGCGTTCCAAGACTCGTGAAGTAGTTCGTGGATTTATCGCTAAATCAACTTACGATGGCCTACAAGTTGCAATGCTCGACGGTTCTCTTGAAACTGAAATTCAAAATTCGATCAAGACCATCTACCCATGCAAGTCCGTTGTTATCCGCAAGAGCCAGCTTCTACAAGCTGGTGTTGTCATGGAAGCAGGTCCAACACTTGACGAAATTCATGCAGAAGAAGCACGAAGCGCCGCCGAACTCAAAGCCAAGAAGGCTGCAGCACTCGCTGAAGCAATGGAAGAGGAAGAATCTGAAGACGCGGAAGAAGAGACGACAGAAGAAGCTGTTGAAGCACCTGCTGAAGTTGCAGAAGTACCTGAGCCTGTTGCAGAAGCACCTGCTGAAGAAGTCGTTGAGGAAGCAGCACCTGCTGAAGCATCAACAGACTACAGTTCAATGACAGTTGCTCAACTCAAAGAACTTCTCAAGGAAGCAGGTAAGCCTGTCTCCGGAAAGAAAGCTGAGTTAATCGAGCGTTTGCAAGA
>MDTC01085559.1_pt1 | contig 19393 bp, 18 predicted proteins | sample 811181 | NCBI WGS metagenome assembly MDTC01 (sample SAMN05326644, study PRJNA326480) | marine metagenome | isolation source: seawater | place: Pacific Ocean: North | collected 2011
TGTTTTTTTAAAATGTTATATAAAAAGAATACACAAAAAATATTTCTAATAAGAAAATTATTATTTTTTTTTTTTACTATAATAAAATCTAATATTTTCTGAAAAATTGAACTTTTTATAATTAATTTTATCAAAACAAATAAATTTGATTTTTACACCTTTAGAAACAAAATAATTAGATAATAATAAGGAAATTTTTTCAATTCCACCCTTTGAAAAATTAGGAAAAAAAATTACAATATTTTTTAGCTTCATTAAAATTTTTAAAGTTTGAATTTTTTTAAAAAAATTTGAAAAGTTACTAAGGACCAAATTATATGAGGGTTGTGATATTCCTCTTTATGTCTTTTTAATAAGTTTTCAATATTATTAAAATTTAAATAATTCTTTGAGTTATCGTAATAATTTTTATTCAATACATCATGTAAAAATGGTTGTAATTCTTTTTTCATCCATTTTGCTATTGGAGATTGAAGTCCCCGTTTTTTTTTTACTGTTTGAAAATCTCTTTTAAAAAATTTTTTTAGAAAAAACTTACTTTGAAATAAATTGCCGTATTTTTTTTTTTCATTAATGAAAATATAATTTTCAATCATACTTTGATCTAAAAAAGGAACTCTTGCTTCAATTCCAAAGTTCATAAATATGTTATCATTTCTTCTTAGAAAATCGTTAGTAATTTTTGTATCAATATCCATAAAACAAATATCATTAAGTCTATTAGAAAATTTAAAATTTTGTGAGTGGTTTAACTCTAAATCATCTTCAGTAAGTTTTTGAAAATTATTAAAATAATTATCATGATCCTTCATTAAATTACCTTCATTAAAAGATAAGTAAAATTGTTTAGAGTTTTCAAAAAAAAGTCTATTAATATTTTTATATTTAAATTTTGTTTTAATTATATTTCTTAAAAAATTAATTTTTGATATAATTGAAAGAATATATGCTGACCTATAATGATCATATCCACCAAAAACCTCATCACCACCATCACCATTAAAAATTACCTTCTCTTTAACATTTTTTGCCATTATATAATTTAAAATAGCACTTTGATTACTTAAAGGTTCTTCTAAAATTTCAATTACTTTTTCAACATTGTCCTGAAAATCTTGAAATTTAACTTCAACTGTATTTAAATTATCTCCAAAGTTTTTACAATTTATTTTGGAAATTTTATAATCTTCGTTGAATTTATCATAGTCGTGAAAATAAAAAGAATACAATGCGTAATTTTTTTTTTTTAATTCACTTCTCATTGTATGATATATTATATTTGAATCATAACCACCAGATAGACTCAAACTCACAGGTACATCCGAAACAAATTGAGATTTAATAATTTCTTGAATATTTTTTTTAGGGTGCTTTTGATCAGTAGTTGAAAATTTAAATTTTAACAACTTTATTAGTTTTATTGATTTTTTGTATTCTTGAATTAAAAGTTGTCCAGGTAAAAGTTTTTTTATTCCACTAAAAAAAGTTTCGCTGGAGTCATTACGTCCTATATTTTTATAAAATAAAAGTGCTTTATGATTTATTTTTTTAATTTTTTGGTACTCTAATATAGATTTAATAGAGCTTGAGAATATTAAATTTTTTTTATATTCATCAGAAAAGTAGTATAAAGGTTTAACACCAGCAATATCTCTTATCAAATATAAAATTTTTTTACGTTCATCCCATAATGAAATTGCAAAAATGCCTGATAACTTTTTAAAAGACTCGACTCCAAATTTATCAAATAAATAAATTAAAACCTCTGTATCTGATGTTGTTTTAAATTTATATCCATGAGCTATTAATTCTTTTTTTAATTGAAAATAGTTATATATTTCACCATTAAATGAAAGAATAAATTGTTTGAATTTATATGGTTGATTTGATCTTTTGTTTAAATCTAAAATTGAGAGCCTATCATGACCAAGTGTTATATTTTCGCTTGAAATGTAATCATTAAAATCAGGGCCTCTGTTTTTAGTAAAAAACATCATTTTTTTTATTAAATTATCATCTTTAAAATTGAATCCATTGATGCCACACATATTTTTTAATTTTCTAAATACTTTATAATTCTTTTCTCATGATTAAATTCTTTGACCTTATCAAAAGAATTTTTAGAGATTACTTTTCTCTTAACTAAATTAAATTTTATTTTTTTAATTAACATAAACCAAGCAAAAGGGTTTAAATAATTTTTAACAAATAAACAGCTCTTTTTATCAATCAATATTTCTTTTAGCACATCTAGTTCTGATGAAATGATTAATTTACCAGCACTCATGTAGTCAAACAACTTTAATGGTGATGTATATTGAGTAATATTTGATACATTACCTGCTGAAGTGACTTTATTTGTGTATGGTATAAGTAAAATATCCATTTTTAATAAATATTTAGTTATTTTTCGATAATTTTGATGCGGAAATAAAAATAGATTTTTTAATTTATTTTTTAATTTTAATTTTAAAATCTGATTATTTAGACCTCCATAAATAAAATAATCATTAGATTGATCTAATTTAGCTAACTCAAATATTAAATCTATTCCTTTTGATCTATTGATTGAACCAAAATAACCTAATTTCAATCTTTTTTTGATAGTTGGGTTTAAAAATTTCATTTTCAAAGATGTGCCGGATGGTAAAACGACAATCTTAGCAACATTTTTTATTTGAAAATCTTTTATAAATTTATTTTTTATTGCTTGAGAAATAGCTATTGTCTTTATTAAGTATTTATTATCAAAAATGTTAAATATTTTATAAATTAATTGAACTATTCTTGATTCAATCTTTATATCATGATGAAGTTCGATAATGCATTTTTTTTTAAATACTGTGCACAAAAAAACTACAAAAAAATTTCGTGAAATAATTATTTCGCTAAATTTATATGCTTTCCAAAAAGAAAAAATAGAAAATAGATAGTAACTTGCACCTAATGGAAATTTATTGAACCTCGCCATCCTTATTACATTGAATTTGAATTTAATATTATAATAATTAAAAATTGATAATTTTGATTGAGAAGTGTTTGGAATTATAAGACTTACTTCATTATTTATTTTTGTTAAATATTCACAAGTTTTTACTATTTGCAATGAACTTGGAACATGTGAGGGAAATGAGGAGTTGGCAATATAAGAAATTTGCATTTTAATTTAAAATAAATTTTTTCACTTTTGATTTTACTTTTTTGACGTTGTAAATAGAATTTCCCCATAATAGATTCTTACTTTTCAATCTCTCTTTATAACTAAATTTTCTATGTAATTGGTTGGTTAACATTTTTGGACTTTTTGCACTATAAATCATTCCATTGTCTAAAAAAACTTTAAATTCATTTTCTCTCTTTTTGTTTCCTGAAAAAATTTTTATTGGTATTACATCATAATATGCTGCTTCTAAAAGACCTGTAGAAGTAGATGCAATAATCGCGTCAATTTTATATTTTGATATGGCTTTTTCAAAAGAAACAGCATCTTCAATTATCTTAATTTTATTTTTTTTTAAAAAAAATAATATTTTTTTTGGAATATTTCTTGAAATTTTCTTTTTAAAAAAAAATTCTATAGATTTATTTTTTGAAATTTCAAAAAGGAATTTTTTAATATCCGTGTAGTTAATGAAATCTTCATCTAAAATTAAACACCTCTTAATAGTAATTAATCTTTTTTTTAAAAAAATTTTTTTTTTAAAATTTGGGTTTCCTATGACTTTTATATTTTCAGATTTGTAAAATTGGCTTGTTTCTAATAATTGTTTTTTAAAAAAATTACTCCAAACAAAGAAAATGTCAAATTTAGTTTTTTTATGAATTACAGAGTTTTTTGATAACCTACCATGCATATATATTAAAGAAGAAAGATTTAAATTTTTTGAAAGAGAAGAAAAAAATTTCATTTCACGGTAATCGTCAATTAATATAAGTCTTTTTATTTTTAAAAAGATAAATATATATGAAATCAAATTCATAAAAGACTTACTTTTTAATTTATTGAAGATAAGAACTTTAATAATAGAAAAACAAAAAAAATTTGGAATTTTTAAAATATTTATTAAAGTTTTAAAATTTAATTTATGAGTTCTAATTAAATTAAATGAATAATTGCATGTCTTTAGATCAAAAAAATTTAATGATCTTTTATCCAATATCTCTAAATTATTTTTAACTATGAAGTAGTTAGCACACTTTATTTTATTAAATTTAACTTTAAAAATATTTAATATAGAAAAAAATATTAAGATTATTTTATAAAATTTTGTCATGTAAAATTACAAACATAATCACGTCTTAAATTTATTTATTTTGTATCATAAACATCTTTATTACTTTTTTTTCATTACCATTCGTATATGCATCAGAAAAAGGTAAAAAAATTGGTTGATTTTTAGATAGTTTAAGTTTTTCATAAATTTTATTACTTCCAAATTTAGTTGTATCTATTGTGCCTGTTTTGTAAAAATCGTCAAAAATAATATATGCATCTTTATCTGCAATCTTTAGTGAATAATATAAGTCATTTTCTATAGTTTTGACTGAATGACCACCATCAACAAAGATAAAATCCATATTGATTTTTTTTAAAGAAAATTCTTTAAGGGTTTCGTTTGTAAAGCCTTTGTATAAAAAAATTTTTGCATGGTTATTTAATAATCGTTTAATACTATCAAAAGAGCTTGGGAACTTACTTGCTTCAATCTTATGAATTTTTTTTGTTAGTTCCTCAAATAAATCAAAACCATAATACTCTATATCATTATTAAAAACTTTTGCTGCTTCAATCATTTGTTTTGCACGCCTTCCATTATACACTCCTACTTCCAAAATTTTTTTAGGTCTTTTTTTGAGAATTTGAATTAAAAGATTTAAATATCTTTTTTCATTACTCTGTAAATAATATAAAATTCTTATTAATGTTTTTAAAAAAAAAATAAATTTCATTTGTTTTAGTAATATATTTTTAATAACTTATAGCAATTAAAATAGCTTTATTATAAATTAAATTTTTATTTAAAATTTATAGACAATGAAAATTTATATTCAATCAAATAAATATCAAAAACTTGCCGCTATAGTTTCCAAATATTCTTTTGAACGCTTTGGTCATGAAGTAGAAATTATGAGTGTTGAAGAAAATGATCTTCTTATGGATAGACTTAATAAAGAAATTTTAAGAAAAGGAAAAAAAACAATTTATCGAAATGATTTACAGTCATTTACATTATTAAGATTTTTAGCTCCACAATTAAACAACTACAAAGACAAAATTTTGATTATAGATCCAGATATATTTGCATTGAAAGATCCAAAAAAAATAATTGAAGATCATAGAAATACATCTGACTTAAGTTGTGTTTTTTATAATAATAACCCTAGATCAGAAATGATGCTTGTAGATGCTGCAAGAGTAAAATGGAATTTCAAAAATATAATCAGTAAACTTTTTAATTTTGAGATAGATTATGAAGACTTAATGAATTTAAAATTTAATATAAATCTAAATATTAATAAAATAGATAAATGTTATAATTCACATGATAAAATTCAAGATGATACAATTTTATTGCATACAACTAATCGAATTACCCAACCCTGGAAAGAAGGTTTGGAAATAAATTTTTTTAAACACAATTTATCAAAATTCCAAATTTTTAAAGAACATGTCAAAAAGATAATTGGGATATCACATAATAAAGAGCTTATTTCTAAAATTTTTTTAAAACACCCTAATAAAGACGTTGAAAACAGTATAAAAAATCTATTCAAAGAGGCTAAAAGATTAAATTACTTTAACCAAAAGGATATAGAAAAAGAAATTGCAAATTTTAATATCTCCAAAAAAATTTTTGAATAATCAAAAATTTAAAACATTTGTATTATCTTTTTCCATTAATATTGTTGAATAATAATACAAGAATAACTATTAAATTAATTAAACTTTTTCAATAAATTACTGTCAATAAATTTAGTGTCTTTAGTAATTATGATTATGCTTTATTACATCTAATTATTTCTATGACCTTTGCATCTTTAAGGTTTTTTAAAAATTTTTTTTTATGATCTTTGCAATTCATTTTAAAGCAGGGATAACAATTCATTTTATTATTTACCTCAATCAAAATATTATTTGAATATTTAATAGAGTCTTCATGCAAAAAACCTGTGTGAATTAAAAAAGTTTTTTTATTAAAACATGAGGCTAAATGATTAAAGAAACCTTCATATGATACTAGGAAATCACATTTATAAATCAAATATGCTGCCTCTCTCAAATTTGAATTTAAAATATGTTTACAATTTTTTAGTCTAGGTTCATTTAAAGTTCCGATTTGAATCCAATTAATCTCTGGAAAAGAATCAATTATTTTTTGCATTCCCTCAATTTTCCATTCTTTATTTTTGGTAAATGAAGTTTTAGTTACAGATTGGATTAATGAAAATTTTTTTTCAAATGAAAATTTTTTTTTATATTCTTTAATTTCATTTTTTGAAAAAAAAAATTCATTTTTTAAATTAGAATAATCAATATCCATTTTGAAATGTTCTGATGCTGCCTGTGCTAAAGAAATTTTATGATTTTTATGATAATTCAAATAATGAATACTATTCATTTTCTTTATATTAATACTATTAAATTCAAGAATATTCTTACCTTTAAGACAGCTTAGGAAAAACCAAATATAACTATTTATTTTAAATTCAAATAAATAATTTATCCTCTTATTGTTTTGAAAAAGTACATAATAATTTGAAAATAACAAAATTTTTTTTTTTTTTTTTAATCTTATTTCTCTTATGATGCTACTCATATACACATGGTCACCAATGGCATTTCCACATCTGTAAATTATTACATAATTAAAAACACCTAATAAAATATTAAAAATTTTTGAAAAAAAAATTTTTATAAAAAAAAAGATAATATTTTTCATTAAAAATTTATTTTATAAGCAGTTCAATATACTTTTATGTTTTAGATGAAGATTCATTTATTTTATCCCAATGAAATTTTTAATCGTTGAAATATAACCACTTTGTTTTTGATATAATGAAAATAATTTTGTATTTAAATTATATGTTTCAAAAATAATATTTGTCAAATTTCTTGGAATATTTGTTTCGCTCCGGGGACTTATTCTGTGAATTGAGTCTTTTGTATTCAAGAAAAAAATTACTTTATTTTTTTCATACTTAATTTTTTTATATACATGTAAATCACTCTGATTTTGAACTAAAGATTTTTTATAAAAAATTGCCTTTTTGTTTTTCTTAATTTCCATTACTTCAAGGTCTCCTCCTGATGAATTATCCAGATTGTCTCTCAAATAAAAAAGACCTGCAAATAGTTCTGCAGAATTGTCTAAATGGCTTTCTCTTACGCTTGATTTATAAATAGTTGGAGTATTTATGCCTGGTTGACAATCAGCAACAAATTTAAATTTTTTTTTATTTTCTTCATTACGTATATTTAAAAAATTTTCTTGGTTATTTTCTCTATCAATTATATCAATTATTTTTGGATAAATTTTTTCCATATCTTTTCTGAAGATTTCAACTAACTGCATAAAAAAAACTTTTGAGGTATGAAATTCAATAAAATCTTTCCAAATACTATTTGTAAATAATTTTGAATTAAAAAATTCCTGAGTAGTTATTTGAAGTCTTATATTATTTTCTTTATATCTTAAATTTTTTTGAAAATAATTATGAAATAATTTATAATCTTTTTCTAGATGATCATAAGTTTTTTCATCATATGCATTATTTATTAAAAAAAATGGAAATGGGTGTGAAAAATAATCTTGTAACTTAAAATTATTAATTATCGATACTTTGTTCATGTTTTTTTAATGCTAATATTTCTGATCTTAAACCTAATTTTAATTGGGAACAATTATATAAAAAATAATTATTTTTTTTTAAAATTTTTATCAATTTTAAATATCTAGCAAAATAATCAAATTGCTTTAAGGGATTAATTGGTCTTTCTAATTCAAAACATATTTGATCAATATCAAGATTATCCTTCAATGCTTTAATGATAACTTTATCTGCCACACCTTCAATATCTAATTTCAAAATGTCAATTTTTTTAATAGAATATTTTTTTATAAGTTGATTTAAAGTAATACATTTTACGTTAAAAAAAGAATTCGTATTAAATAAATTTTCTAAAGATAAATTTACATTACCTTCTTTAAAGAAAATTTTCATATCATTATTATTTGTAAATAAAGCATAATTTTCAAAAAAGAATTTTTCATTCTGATCCAATAATTCTTTAGAAACCTGAGTAGGATCGATCAAGATCATTTTTTTTACTTTAAAACTTTGATAAATATTTTCCTCAAAAGAAATATCATTACCCACACCTCCTGAAATTATTACAAGTTCTTTATTTTCAAGTTTTTTTGAATCTATGAAATAGTTTGAAAACTTAGACAGTGATTTATTTTTTTTTAAAAGAATGTTCTCCAATATTACAAGGAGTAATCTAAATGGGAAAAAAATGAATAACGATATTTTTGTCCTTTTTTCAATTTTTATTATCAAACTTCTTAATGAATATAGCATTTTAAATTAATATTTTAGTTTGTAATAACTGCATTAATTGGTATCCGTGCCTACTATCTTACCTTCATGCATCCTAAAAACAATATCACAATATTCTATTGTTTTGAGTCTATGAGCTATGAGAATTATGGTCTTATCTTTTTTAATATTTTTTATTGCATCCATGACTACCTGTTCAGTTTCATTATCTAAAGCACTTGTTGCTTCATCTAAAATTAAAACTTCAGGATTATGGTATAGCGCCCTAGCAATACCAATTCGCTGACGTTGTCCACCAGATAATCTTATTCCACGCTCTCCAATAGTGGTTTGATATTTGTCAGGTAAGTCACTGACTATAAAATCATGTATATTTGCTATTTTAGCAGCCTTGATAACAGCCTCAAAATTAATTTGATCAACATTTACTCCAAATGCTATATTTTGTAGAATACTAGTATCTGAAAGATTGATTTGTTGAGGCACATAACCTAAATTTCTTTGCCAAGATTTCAAATTATTCTTAGTTATATTTTTCCCATCAACCTCCAACACACCTCCTGTGGGCTCAAGTAAGCCGAGTATAATGTCTACAAGAGTTGTTTTACCACTGCCTGTAGGTCCAATTATACCAATAGTAGATTTTATAGGTATTTCAATATTAATATTTTTTAAAATTGTACGAGACGTGTTTAGATAATTATAATCAACATCTTTTAGTTTAATCAGTTTTTTATAAGATACATGGTCACTATCTTTACTACTATCTTTAGTAATATTTATAAATTTTAAATTTTTTATATCATCATATAATTTATCAATTAAGGGCTTAATGAAACTGATCTGCGTAAAGGAATTATAAATATTTTGAAACGCAGGTATTAAGCGGTAGCCTGCAAAAACATAGAGGCTAATAATAGGTATTATAGTGTTAAAGCTACCAGTCTGCTTTATCAAAATAATTATTAAAAGCATGATGCTTCCAAATGAGACGCCCTCTAATAAAAAACGAGGCATTTGACTAATAATCAAAGATAGAGAATGATTTATAGCATACATTAATGATGGTGCTGAAAACTTTTGAGAAAATATTTTTTCTAATCCACCAATTTTTATTTCTTTGACAGCATTAAAGGCCTCATTAACTGTTAGAAATCTTAATTTATTATTATGTAAGGACTCATTTCCAATCTTATAAAGATAACTTTTTAATGCTCTAAAAATAATAAAATAAAATATACCAATTGTAAGACTAATAATTAAAGAGAGCTTAAAATTAACAAATAATAACATGCTAATAATCAAAATTACTATCATAGAATTTGCTATTAAATTTAGCAAACTAGATAGACCCTTTCCAATAACCTGGCCCACTTCAGACAATACAATTGTACCAATCTCAGCACTATTACGATTTAAAAACCAAGAATAAGGTTGAAGTAAATAATTTTTTACCAAATAATTTGAAAGATTATGCTGACACATTTGCACAAATCGTATTTGGATATAAGTAGTATAAGCTTTAAAAGTAAGAGAAAAAGTAAATAAAATAAAAACGCATGCGCCTAAAACTATAAGAAAATCATCGACATTTTGAAGACCGTATAATTTTGAAAATTGATACATTTTATTTAGTATTAAATTAGAATGTACAATATCTACATTGGTAACTACTGCCATAAACGGCAAAATAGAGGCTATACCAATCATATCAAGAATCGCCATGATTAATATCATCATCATGAGTATTTTTGCTTTTTTACGTTCTTTAGATGTTAGGAAAAAAAAGATTTGTTTTAATGTTTTCATAATCTTATGAATTATAATTTTTTAAAATAAAAAAATTTTATAAAAGGGTTTTTATTTTAAATTTTTAATTTTTTTTTTAGTTGACTTATCCAATCTTTTTCAAAACCTATACTTTTATCATCAATATAATAATTAAAACTAGGTTTACCCATGATCAATTTATTATAATTTACACCCCAATTTTTTAATTGTTTTTTAGTCATTTTATATCCCATTTTTTTAGCTTTATTAATATTTTCATTATTTCTTCCCATAAATCTTGCTGTGAAAATTTTTATATAAAATTTTTTTTTATCTAAAGAATTTATAAAATCTATATTTTTTTTAATTGGTAAAGATTTTTTATAATTATTTGATTTAGTTCTACAAATTACATTATCTAGATCAAAGCATATAATTTTTTTCATTTTTTTACTTATTCGAATTTGATTATAACTTTTTAATGATAATTTAATATAATTTTTTTTTAGTTATAATTTTTAAATTAATCTATGAAAAAAATTAAAAGTTGAAATATGCCTAAAAATTTTAATAATTTTAAAATTAATTTAATTAAAATAAAAATTAATTGTAAAAAAAATTTTCATGAAAATTAATTAAATTAGAATAAGTATCCAAGTCTGGAATTAGGAAATTTCTATCATTATTTAAAACCATTGATTTTTCATATTTATTTAAACCAAAATTTTTTTCATTTAGATCTAAATTTTCTTTTGGTCCCCAGTTTTTAAATCTTGCTGATTTATAATTATTAATCCAAGTTATAACGCTTGGGCCTGAATTAACAAAATAATTAAAATGAGCAATTTTATAAATCGACGCTTTTAAATTCAAATCATACGCAGAAAATGGCAAAATATCATATTTGCTAAATTCATCATTTGCTAAAAATTTTTCTGAGTCTCTAATTACTATTACAAAATAATTATGTTCTTCTAAATATAAAATGAATTTTTTCCATTCTTCCTTAAGTGAATTTCTTTCTGGCGTAAAAGATGCCTCTCTTAAAGTAATAGAAATAATTTTTTTTGAAGTATTAATTTTATCTATGATATTTTTACACAGTACTTCTGGAATTTCTAAATTAAGTAAAGATACATGCTCATGGTTTTGTTCCAAATTTTTCCATGTACATTGACTACAGTAAGTATTTTTGTTTATTGAAATTTTATAATTTGGTGGAAATACATTACTATATTTGCTTAAAATTTCATCTGTATCTTTTTTATTTTCTAACATATAAAAATTATTAAAATTTTTTCTATACATGTTAATAGATTGAAAAATAAGATAATTTAATCTTAAATTAGCCCTATCAAGTTTAAAGTTATCCTCTCTTTTGAATTGATTAGATTTAAACCCATTTGTAGATCCCATACTTAAACACAAATCTATATTTTTTAAATTATTTTTCTTTTTATACATGGCAGCTACCTGAAAAAAAATGAGAAAATCAAAACTACAATTTATTTTTTCTAAATCATAAATTGCTAACAAAGTTTGATCATTTCTTTTTTGAAAAAAATTTATCCCAAGCATTAAGATTATTTTATGATAAATAAAATTAAATTAAAAATCATTTAAGTAAATATTCCAAATTTCTTTCAATATCTACTTTTGATGCTGAATAAGAATTTCCCATATGATTAATAACTGTCGAAGATAATAGAGATGCAATCAATAACGAGGTTGATGGATTAAATCTATTCTTTAAAAGAATAGTCAATATTGCTAGCATAGAGTCTCCTGCTCCAATTTTATCTACAGGCTTTGAATTAAATGAGGGACAAAAGTATTTATTGAGTTTATTATCAATTAATATTGAGCCAAAAATCCCTTTTGTTATAACTATAAATTTTAATTTGTTCTTAATTAAAAAATTTTTTGCCAATATCTCGATATTAGTGTTTTTATCTTTTAGCTCACTTCTTAATTCACCTTCATTAATGCACAAAAGATCATAATTTTTAATATGGTTTAGTGAAAAAAATGACGGATTATTTGAATTTTTTTGAACCATTGCACTTATAAATTTTTTTGATTTCAAGATCTTATTTAATATTTTTTGATCAAAAAAATTATTCGAAAAGTCCGAAATAATTATTATATCATTTTTTTTTAATTCTTTATTTAGTTTTAAATCTAAATTCCTGTGAAACATTGTAAATTCTAAGCTTGAAATAACATAAGACCCAAATAATTTATACTTAGTTAGTGTATCTACAAATCTTGTTTTTACACATGATTTATATTTTTTATTTGGCAATATTGGCAAATGTTTAATATTTTTTTTTAAATTATTTTTTAATAATTTCTTAATTTTTATCTCATTACCACAATCAGTAATAAGAGTAATTTTTTTAATAAAATCAGATAAGTGATTTGCTATTATCGCCGAACCACCTACGTAAAAATCTTCTTTAGTTTGTCCAAAAACCATATGAGGTTCTTTTCCCGACTTACCTAAAACACTACCATAAACATAACGGTCTATAATTAAATCGCCAACAACAAGTACTTTATTATTTTTAAATTTATTTAAAGCTTTAATTATTGATTTAAAATTATCTTTTTTTTTGACTTCTTTCAAAAATTTTATTTGTTTTTCATCAAGGTTCATACCTAATTGATTAACAATTTTTGATGAACTCATTTGCATTTCATTAGTGTAAATAATTTTTCCTTTATTTTTTTTAACTGCATCAATTTCATAAAATATTTTTTTTGTTCTATCTGATAAATTATTTTTGTAATCATTTCCTTTAAAATAAAAGTCTGGTTTTATTAAATTTATGCTATCAACTCCACTTTCACCACTTGCGATAAACACATGATCAATTAATTTCAGATTTTGTAAAAAAGATAGACGTTGATAGTTATTATTTATAGGTCTATTCAGTCCTTTTTTAATGAATTGATTTGATGTAATGGAAACAAATAAATAATCACATTTTTGTTTGGCAACTTCAAAATGTTTTAAATGACCATAATGTAAAACATCAAATACACCATGGCACAAACCAATAATTTTTTTATTTTTTTTGAGAACTTTAATTTTATTTTTAATTGAAAGTAATTTTTGCATCTTTTAATTTAAAATTATTTTTTTATAGTTTTTTATGCTATTTTGATTACTAATTAAATACAATTTAATATTACTAATGAAAAAAATCTTAATTATTGGAAGTAATTCTTTTGCAGGATCAGACTTTACTAATTATCTTTTGAACAGAAATTTTAAAGTTTATGGTGTATCAAGAAGTAAGGAAATAGATAAAGAACACCTAAGCTATAAAAAAAATAAAAACTTAAAAAATTTTAGATTTTTTAAAATAAATTTAAATTTAAGAAAAGATATTAATAAATTAATACAAATTGTAAAAAAGCAAAAAATTGAATATATAGCTAATTTTGCTGCACAAGGTATGGTCGCAGAAAGCTGGATCAATCCAGAAGATTGGTACTTTACAAATGTTGTTTCTAATTCTATTTTAATAAAGGAGCTTTCAAAGTTAAAAATAAAAAAATATCTGAACTTTAGTACGCCTGAAGTTTATGGCAGCACTTCATCTTTAATAAAGGAAAGTAATATCTTTGCACCAACTACACCATATGCGATCTCAAGATCTGCACAAGATTTTAATTTATTAGCTCATTTTAAAACTTTTAATTTTCCAGTTGTTTTTACCAGAACTGCAAATATATACGGGCCCTATCAACAAAGTTATAGAATCGTTCCAAAAATAATAATTTCAATATTGACAAAGAAAAAAATACCAATTCATGGCAAAGGAGACACTTTAAGGTCATTTATATATATGCCGGATGTTTCTAGAGCTCTTTTCAAAATTTTATTAGATAAAAAAAATCTTGGACAAACATTTCATATCTCAACAAAAAAATTTATCAGCATTTTAGACCTCACCAAATTAATTAACAAATTAATGGATGTAAGATATAAAAATATAAACCATATAAAAGAAAGAGACGGAAAAGATATAAAATATACTTTAAATTCAAGCAAAATCAGAAATAGTTATTCTTGGTCTGAAAAAACTAATCTAGAAAGAGGTGTAAAGAACACCATAAAATGGATTAAAGAAAATATCAAATATTTTGAAAAAGTGTCATTAAGTTATAAACATAAAAAGTAAGTAAACTATTTTAAAATATTATAATGTAATTTGTAATAGTCTATCTTTTTTTAAAACTTAATAATAGCTCTATTAATTTTTCCAGCTATAACTTTATTAATAGCTTTACGCATTTCATTTAATCTGAAAAAAGAAATCTTTCCATGAATTGAAAAAATATTTTTTTTATTAAAATATTCAAAAATATTATTTATGTCGCTGTCAAGTTTGCAGTTACCACCCCAACTACCAGAAATTTTTTTTCCACTAATTAAATCATGAGGATCTAATTTAATTTTTCTAGAATTTTGAGGATGTGAGGCAAAAATTAATTCACCACTTTTCTTAATTAAACTAAAACCTTCTTCTATCATCCTAGTAGTGCCTGAAGTTTCTATACAAAAATCAAATTTATTTTTGTAATTTTTAATATTTTCATTTTTAATAATTTTAGCATTAAACTTTTTAAGATATTTCTGTTTATCTTTATTTTTTTCGACAACATAAATTTTACAGTTTTTTTTAATCAATGCTAAAAATGCAGCCATACCAACACCACCAACTCCAATTAAACAAACATTATGATTTTTTTTAATTTTCTTTAATTGATTTATTACCATACCTGCTCCAGTTGGTATGGCACAACCATATAGGACTGCTTCTATAGAAGACATTTTTTGTGGTTTTAAAAAAACTCTATTTTCAGACACAATTGCAAATGATGAAAAAGTTGATACAGGGCCAAAATTAATTTTTTGTTTTTTAGAATTTTGGAGTTTGAATCCACCATAATCTAATCCTTTACCCTTAATCCAGCTTAAAATTACCTGATCATTTTTAGAAATTTTTTTTACCTTTTTTCCAATATTAAGAACTTTTCCTGTTGCCTCATGACCAAAGGCATGTGGAAGAAATAAATCTTTGCCTCGATTCCCTAAATATTCCATAATTTGTGATCCACAAATTCCTGCATATTTTATTTTTACTAAAACTTGATCATCTCTCAATACATTAGGAACTTTAAAATTTTGAATTTGAATTTTTTTAGATTTTACTAGAATAGCACTTTTCAAATTCATAACTTTAAAAAATAATAAAATTTATAAAATACTTCATCTTTTAATTGGTTTAATTATCATATTTTGATAATATTCATTTATAGGCAATAAAGGCTCTTGATCTTCGTTTGGACGTCCAAATTTAACTTGAGGTGAAACACGTTTATTTTTATTAATTACAATCTCACAGAAACTTTGTCTGTTTCTAAAACACTTTTTTATTTCTTTTGGTATTTCATTATTATATTTAATTTGAGATGTATTAATACCAAAAGCATTGATGACTTTACGAAAGTCAATTTTTGCTAAACCTCCTTGATAAGATGATCCAAAATAATTTGAAGATAACCACTGATCTTGAGTTTGTCTAATCATCGATTGTCCACTATTATTCATTAAGAATACATTGATTGGTAAATTAAGTTTTTTTATTAGTGAGAATTCATGAAGCATAAATGATAATGATCCATCTCCCACTAATACAATAATTCTTTTTTTTTTTGATAATATGGATGCAGAAATTGCCGCAGGTATTGACCATCCCATAGCAGTATTATTAAAATCATGAAAAAGTTTTTGACCCTTCTTAAATTTAAAGGCCTGCATTGTCCAAGCAACCGTACATCCAGTATCTACACAAATAATATCCTCTTTTTTTAATTCATTTGAAATTTGATCAATAAACACATAAGGATTGACTTCATTCTCTTTATAATATTTTGGGAGACATATTGGATAATTTTTTTTCCAGGTTAAAATTTGATTTCTCCATTTCTCAAATTTATTTTTCTTTGATATCCATTTGGCTTTTAATGAATTTTTTAAAAATTTTTTACAATCTTGATCAATTGATAAATCAATTTTTAAACCAAACTTTTTGAATTTATTAATTTCAGATTTATCAATATCTATAATAATTTTTTTTGCCGATCTAGCAAATGTAGTAATGGGTGAGCCTGTTGCTTTTGTGTCTAATCGTGATCCTATTGATAAAATCAGATCAGAATTTTGGACTGCGTAATTTGCATATCTGGTTCCATGAGTGCCCCAAGTACCTACATTAAGTGGATCTGCATAATCCAATGTGTGTGCAACTGCCCAAGTTGATACAACTGGTATTTTAGTTTTTTTAATAAATCTATCTATTTCTTTGTATGAATTTGATAAATGTATACCCCATCCAATTATAACGATAGGTCTCTCAGACTTTGAGATCATTTGAAACATTTGATTAATTTTTTTTTTGGTAACAGATAATTGGGTAGTTTTTATTATATTTCTTTTTTTTACATGGCTTTTTAATTTTTTAGGATCAATTATTTTTCTTTGAATGTCATCTGGTACATCAATTAGCACTGGGCCCATTCGACCACTTTTTGCTAAATGAAGAGCTTTTTCTAAATGAAATTTTATATCTTGAGCCTTTTCAACTTTCACGCAATATTTAGTTACCTTGCTATACATTTCTACACTGTTTGTCTCTTGGAATCCTATCTGCCTAGTACCTGTACCTTTATTTGACCTTGTGGTGCTAACTTGACCAGTAATATATATACAAGGAACAGAGTCAAAAAATGCTCCACAAATTCCTGTGGCCAAGTTTGTAGCGCCAGGTCCGCTAGTTGCAAAAGCTGCACCAATATTTCCCGAAACTCTATAGTGCATTTCTGCCGCCATCGCGCAAGTTTGTTCACTAATTGGGAATACCAATTGCAAACCTTTTTGTTTTTTTGCTGAATGAATTAAATGCAAAGAGGCGCCACCAGTTACAGCAAAAATTTTTTTAACACCACTTTTTTTTAAAAATTTAGCTATATAATCTGATACTTGCATTATTAGAATAAACTTATTTTTTTAATAGGTTATCTTATTTTATATCTATTAATTAATATATTATTTTTATATTAACTATAAGACATATTCATACTAAAAAATTAGAAAATATTTTAGATATTTAATTATTAATTATAGAATTATCCTAATAAATAAAATTTACTGAAAATAAAGTGTAAATAAAAAAACTGATGCTATTATTGAAAGGCTTGTATAAACTATACCTTTATGTTGAAAAACAAAAAAATTATAATTATATCAATTTCTAGTGATTTTGGTCATTCCATATCTTCTTATTATTTAAAATTTAACAAAATTATTGGAACATATAGAAAAACTAATAATAATTTAAAATCAATTTCAAAAAATAATAACCTTAATTTAAAAAAAGTTGATCTTATAAATAATAATTCTATAAAAAATTTTTGTAATTATATTTTAAAATACCATAATGATTGGACCCATATAATTTTTTGCAATGGAGACTTAAACCCTATTGAAAAGTTTACAAAAGTCAAATTTGAAAAATGGAATAATTCTATACAAATTAATTTTTTATCTATATCAAATATTTTGAACCTTCTGCTAAAAAAAAATAAAAAAAAAAAGGAAAATATTATTCTTTGCTGGGGGTGGAACTAATAATGCAGTCAAATACTACTCATCTTATACACTTTCAAAAATACTATTAATTAAATTTACAGAATTATTAGATTATGAAGAAAAAAAAGTTGACGTCAGCATATTAGGACCTGGTTGGATAAAAACCAAAATTCATCAACCTACATTAAAATCAAAAATAAAAAATTTTAAAAATAAAAAATTAGCAAAAAAAATTTTTAAAAAAGATAATAAAAATGATCTAAATAAATTGAATTTGTGTGTAGATTGGATGCTTAGATACTCGTCCAAAATTAGTGGAAGAAATATTAGTCTTAAATTTGACAAATGGGGTTTTAAAAGCATTTTAAAGCGTTTTAATAAAAATAAAAATTTATATAAACTAAGAAGATATGGAAACTAATATTTACAAAAAAATCTCTCATAAATTAGCAATTAAAATTTTAAACGATGACTTAGAGTCACATATTAAATCAAAAGAAACATATAAAAATTTAGAGTTTTTTTTTAAAAAGATATTTGAAAATCATATTAAAAAAAAAAAATCTAATTTGTTCATAGAAACGATTGGAAATTTTAAATTACCATTTTTTAAAATGGGAAAGATAAATTCTTCTCATTTATTAGGTCTCGATGAAATCATTATTTTTTTATTCTACAAAAAATTACGAAGATTAAAAATTAAAAGGTTTGCTGATTTAGGAGCAAATATTGGGATGCATTCAATAATTTTAGGAATACTTGGAGCAGAAGTAAAAGCATATGAGCCTGATCCTATTCATGCCAATCGATATTTAAAAAATATCAAGATTAATAAATTAAAAAATATGAAATTATTTCAAAAAGCAGTTGATACGCAAAAAGGTAATGTAAAATTTACCAAAATTATGAATAATACTACAGGTAGCTTTATTGGTAACTCTAAAATTAAAACTTATGGACCTATAAAACAATTTACAGTTAAGACAGTTAAGTTTTCTGAGATACTTAAATGGGCTGAGGTGATTAAAATGGATGTTGAAGGGCTAGAGGCAAAATTAATTAATGAAATAAATAAAAAGATTTTAAAAAAAAAAATTATTATTTTAGAAATTGGTACAAAAAAAAATGCTAAAATAATTTTTAATCACTGTAAAAAAAATAAAATTTCAATTTTCACACAAAAGATAGGATGGAAGAAATCAACAAAGTTAAAGGAAATACCCACATCATATAAAGAGGGCAGTGCAATTATTAGTTCATCAAGTATTTTTCCAATTTACTAGCATTTAAGCAAAAGTTTTAAATATAATTTTGATTAAATTTTTAAAATATAAATTAAATTTTTTAAAAAAGTTAGAATATAAAATAATTACATAACTTTACAGAATATTTAAA
>MDTC01128334.1_pt1 | contig 19391 bp, 18 predicted proteins | sample 811181 | NCBI WGS metagenome assembly MDTC01 (sample SAMN05326644, study PRJNA326480) | marine metagenome | isolation source: seawater | place: Pacific Ocean: North | collected 2011
AGAAACCCAACTAGAAGAACGCAAACCAGTAGCTACGAATGTCACGAACAATAATAACAACATCACAAATAATAACACGAACAGTCATAACACTAACACAACGAACAACACTATAAATAATAACATAACAGTGAATCCTTTCGGAAAGGAGAATATGGAATATTTGACGAGGGCTGTTATTCTAAAATTGTGTAGTAAGGCGAATTTCAGAAACGAGATAATTCCGAGATTGGTCAAACAAGTGCATTTTAACCCGGAACATCCCGAGAACCATAACATATTAATTACAAATTTGAGAGCAGCGTATGGAAAAGTATACGATGGAGAAGATTACGTAGTAGAAACGTCTAGAGATATAGTCGACAAAGTTATGGACAACGTGACAGATGCGTTGACGACGGCTGCATACATGGATAACGAAGATGGCAAATTCAATCGCTACGAGAGAGCGATAACAAAATTAGAAGAAGATATGGGAGACGAAGATTCTAAATTCAAGAGGGAGCAGAGAACCAAGGTCAAACGGAATATGTATAATAATCAAAGACTAGTAGACAAGATTAAAAAAATCATAGAGTGTTAGTCGTGATTTCCAACACATTTATGACCGTGGTCGGGACACCAAAACGCGACTGTACATACGCAGTGTCGTCTGACAGCTTTAGTACAACAAGCGTATTTGCACAACGGACATGTCCAATTTAGAGCGCAATAACATCCGTTATGCTCGTATGAGAGTTCGTAAATCTTTTCTTTTATAACTGAAGGCAGTGTTGTTTTATGTAAAACATCAGCAACAAGTTTTTTAGTTATTTGTTGTTTTACAAAAAATTGAGGATGTTGAAATGGTTTGAATGTATATCTAATGAATTTGTGTCGTTGAAAGAAATTTAAAATGATAAACTTAGCACGTTGTATATCTTTGCATGTGAATTCCCATTTACGAGTGAACGGATTCCAATTCGCTCCTAGTTTTTTAAGATCGTGACGGATTTTCCATGTCCTTCCTCCTATCTCTAGTCCATGTTGGTGCTGTACAACTCTGACAATGTTAAGAACCATTTAATGTATAGCTGTGTTTTTCTTTAGGTTATTGCTTTATAAATAAAAAACACGTATATCGGAAACGCAATAAAAAAGTAAAATAGTGTAAACAGTAAAATGTAGTAGTGGAACATTTATTTTATAATAGAATTTTGATTTTAAATAATATTCAAAACATCACAAAGCAAAGTCATTCTCATATACATTCCATATTTAACTTGGTCAAAATATTTTGCGGAATGATGTAAATCAACTTCTGATTGAATCTCGTTCACTCTTGGTAATGGGTGTAAAATTATCATATGAGGCGCAACATCGTCCAAATCAGTGATAGAAAGACTGTAGTTTACTTCGCGTGATTCCCCCTGAAGTCTTTCTTCTTGAATTCGTGTCATGTACAACACATCTGTAGATGGTATACAATGCGCGTAACTAGTATAAACATTATACGAAGAATTACTTTTATCTATTAACGTCGTTATGTCTTCAGGCATTTCCAGCGATTCAGGAGACACGAAGTTAAAAGTCATATTTTCGTAATTTAATAACATTTTTGTTAATGAATGAACGGTTCTACCGTATTTTAGATCTCCCACCATAGTGATTGTCAGATCATCTAAGTTTTGGACATGTAATTCACATTGCATTGTGAGAATATCTAAGAGAGCCTGGGTAGGATGCTCGTTCTCCCCATCTCCTCCGTTTATCAATGGATTTTTTAAATTAGGAAGCAATTCTTCAAATATATTTGCTTGAGGATGTCTCATGACAGTTACGTTTGTATATTGTTCCAAAGTTCTCAACGTATCGATTAACGATTCGTTTTTTTTTGTGGATGATATGCTGGGATTGAATTGAATGACCTTTCCTCCCAATCGAAGCATAGCAGCTTGAAAAGATGTAGATGTTCTTGTTGAAGGTTCAAAAAACACATTTGCTAATATTTTATTCTGTAAAGCGTTTGAATATTGATGTTCATTTAAAATGATTTGTTTTGAATTGTGTACTAGCCTTTGGATTTTAGATCTGTTGAATTGTTTAGATGATATTATGGACCGTTGCATTTAAGAAACTTTACGCAATCTTCTTTAAAACATTTAGAGATTTTTCGAAACGTTGTCTTGATGTTTCGAACCGTTCACGTTGAAGTAATATACTTTCTTCATCAACTAAATAAACTTGAAGATCTTTTAATGGCATAGATTCTACAAATACTTCTTGTAACTTACTGGGAAGTTCTGTTACCAAAAATAAATGTATTATCATACATACATTATCGCAGAATCTATTTATTGATACATCGGCATAAGCTTCCAAACTGCGTTGCATAGACTGAACATGACCTCCGTCATTATCTGGGAATTTTTTAACATTCTCTGAATAATGTTTATTTTGAGTAAATATAAAAGCTTCTGCTCTTACTGAGGCGTCTATATGCTCTATTACTTGTTGTAAACGACATGATATAAATTTTTCTGTGACTTCCAACAAACGCTTTTCAAATGCAGGATATTTATTTTTGGTGACGTCATTCAACGAACGTTTCACAAAGGTTGCAATTTGCTCTGCAACCTTTACACCCTCAGATCTAAACAATTCTGTAAATGTTTCTGTGAATATAGAATTGAATGCTACTTGAGATACAAAGTTTTCTAACATGATTCCTCTTGATTCTTTAGAGCTTTGAGAAATTTTTTCTGCATAGTCGTGGGTATGAAATGATGGTTTTTTTTCTTTAATAGTGTTTGAAAATTCTATATACATATCATGTGCTCTGGCTATGATTCTATCTTCCATTTCAAATTCATCAGGATTGTGTATTCTTCTTTTGAATTCGTGGACTAAATTCATCACGGTTTGTATCATATAACTTACTCGTTGTTCGTCTGTAATAAATTCTGGCTTGATATTATGGATTTCAATTTGAATATCTTCTATTCGTTGGGTGACTTCTTTTGTAATTTTTGGAACAAAATCGTTCACACATTTAGTTTGAATAGCTACTATTTTCCGGATGAGCGTATCGGTTCCTATAAAGTGTGATGGAACTTGATCAAAAAACGCGGCTTGTTCGAAAAATTTCTTTTCTGCGGCACGACTTCCTGATTTGTTATTGACAGCAATAAAATCAACTCCGAGAGTATTATTCATAATTTTATCTCGGATTGTTATGTTAGCCATATCTGTTTTAGTTATAACGCCAATCGTACGTTGATGTTTTGGATCGCATTCCTTAGAAAGTTTTATACACTCTGCGTTGGCAAAATCATCAACAGCAGGTACTACACAGAGAATAATCATCTGTTCATTTTTAATATATTTTTTCACTAAATCTACTGTCTTTTGATGGATATCCTGTTGAACATTATTTTTTGACAAATGGGTAATACCGGGAAGATCGATTAATGTCATAGTGGGTCCTGATTTTTGTACGACCTTAAGATGAATCGGAGTATCTGCCACAATTCCGTCTTCGGCAATAGTATTCGTGAGTTCTATAATTTTTGAAGGAATATCAGACAACGATATTTTAGTGGAGTTTGTTAAATCTGAATCTTGATTGACTAGAGCGTATGGTTCACTTTTTGAATTTTGTTCCATTCTTATAATCAATGGAACTCGTGTAGTTATTGAATCTCCGTTTGGTAACTTTATTCCGGATATATTTTCAAGAAGAGAGCTTTTACCTGATGATTGAGCGCCTGCTACAACCACGCCCGGAACTTCTATATTTTCTTCGTGAAGATCGACTCTAATTTCTTCAATAGCGTCTAACTTTTTTTGAAGTGATGTATTTATGTGTAAAGTATTTGAACTCTTATCGGAATATCCAAAGCATTTAGGTAATTTAAACATTATTTGTTACAATAACGTAGGAATTTAAAAAGCAGAGTTTTTAAATAGTTATGGAACATCATAAGATAATGTTACTTCACTGGACAGGAAGATTTGGAAACAGAATGTTTCTATATTCGTTCGGGTGTCAATATGCGAAAAAATATAATTGTAAATTTTATATTCCATCAGAATGGGAAGGATCAACTTTATTCGTGAAAAACAAATATGTTGATGTAATTCCAGATGATGAATTGCGTCTTCATATAAATCAGACTCATCCAGATATGGACACGAAAGAATATAGGAAATATGCTCTAGAGAATTACGTTAAAAGAACCGGAGATAACGTTGAATACGTTCAAACAAATAAAGAAATGATGGGAAAAACAAATATCGCGTTCGACGACTTACATTGCATGTATTTCCCCGATCTTTTCAAAATAATGGAAACTCGATTCGTCAAAAGTATTTTTGAGTTCAACGACAACGTTAAAAATTCGCAGCTTTGGAAAAATCTCTCACAACACAAAGGAAAATATGATGCTGTTCATTGGCGACGGGGAGATATTGCATCACCTGGGTATAAAGGAGCGCATTCTATGATTACGCAAAAATGCATTACCGATGCTATAGAAAAATACGGCGATCCAAGTGCGTTAATAGTGTGGGTATCTGATGATAATGCTTATAGAACCAGAGAATACCTCAACGTGAATATAGTGGAATGGAATAATAAAGCCAGAGGAAAGTCTGCCTGGCATTATCCCGTCGGAGAAAACGTAATTCCTGAAATATTTTATGACTTTTTCCCAGAATTTTTGGTTTTGTACTTTTCGAGGCGATTATTCAGAGGAAATAGCTCATATTCATGGTGGGCATCGGTATTATCAGGAGCGGAAACGTACTGCCCGATAATAACGAGTAAACCGAACGGTAAGAGGAACGTGTATCACGTGATGGAAGCGGAATACGAACCTGGGAACGATCAGCATTGGATGGGAAGCGACAAAGAGGGATTTCATAAAATCATTTACGGGAGTTAGTTGGCTTTTTTACATTTTTTAATGAACCTGATCCTAAAGTGAACTTCAATGGTGTTTTTCTTGATGAAGTGATTTCATTATTAGTCATTTTATTATTATTATGGTTAGTGACTTCAGTAAGAGCTCGTTCATTATTTCTTTTGGCTTTTATTTCGTCATTTAGATTTTGATGTATTTCATATTCTCCTTGAGTTTCAAAAATCATAGAAACACCATGAAAAAATCCTAAGACTATGGCTAATTTATCTATAGAATGGATATAGAATACACTATCGTTTAATTTATTTTGAAGCTGTCTTGCATAATAGAATTGAAAACTATCTTGACTTCTTTTCCAATCAAGACCGATTTTAATTATCGTGTTTTTCAGATTTCTTTTAACATCTTCAGTCTGCCTGGTTACTTTTCGTGCTGCATCCATGGTGAATTCAACAATTTCATGTATAGACGGTCCTCTCAATTCTTGTACTTTCAATGACATATCGACAGGAGAAAACAAAAACCTATTATTTTTGGAAAAAATACTGACTCTTTTCAGAAAAAGATTTGGTTTTGTTGTACTTGTTGCAAATGGACGATATAAATTATTATTTGTTTTGTAAAAAGGAAAATATTCACATTCGAAATTTATTTCATTTATTATTTGAATGTTGCAGTTGCTAATTATTCCAACCCCATTTTTAATTTGTGCTCGATTAAAAATATTTTTGGGAATTGTAATGAAATATTGAAAATAGCCGTATAATTGATCAAATTGTCCTTGAAAATGCTTCATTTTGTTCCCATTTTGTCTTGCGTTTTGATCGACAAAAAACATGAATGTGAATATAGACGACATTTCAGTATTATTTGAATCGAAGATTTGTGCAGGGGTAACTACATTTCTATTTAAAAAATCAAGATGTCTTTGTGAACCTGGTCTAGTGATACTGCCATGTTGACCTACTTTTCCTTTTGTATACTTTGCAGAATCATAAATTATATATCTTATAGTTGGCTCTGCAAAAAAAGCGAGCAAGTTGTTTCTCGTATGAACATGACCTGATTTATAATTCGTTATCTTTTTTATTTTTTTGGAATACATCCTATTTCTGATCATATTATTGTTCCGATTATAAGTTATCCCTCGACTGTTTGCTATAAGTTGTACATGTTTGAACAATGTTTCTTTAATATACTCAAAATCTTGACCACTTTGAAATGGCTTTAATCCCAATAGTCTCTTTAATAATTCATAATCTGAAAATATGATAGTTTCAGTAGTAAATAATCTTTTTACAAAATCACTTGCATTATCATGATATACAAGTTGCTTCAAATTTTGCCAATTTTTTGAGTCTTTCATTTTCGCGCTTTCTCTTTCTACAATATCATGTGCAGAATCTATTGTTTGAATAAACTTATATAAAATAGTGTGCGGTATTTTTTTCACATATTTTAACATTGCGAGATTTTTATTGCCATTCCACTGATTGTAATTTACCATTTTTGTATTTTGTCTTTTCTCAAAGCTATATTTTACATTTTCAGTTGCTTTTCTTTTTGGTCGACCACTCATTATAATTATTTTTATTATTTTTTGAATGACTTAAAATAAATACCTCAGAATTACTTCAATGGTCATTGCTATGGTAACGTTAGCCAATGAAAAATGTTTTCCTGGACAAAAGCAGATGTCCATTTCGGCAATCGAACAAGGAGTGAGTCATATATTCAATTGGACGTGGGATGATTTCAAAAAAACCCATTGGTATCAACAAAACGAAATATTCAAAGAAAATAGAGGACTTGGATACTGGTCGTGGAAACCTTTTATTATTAGAGACACATTGATGAAGTTAAACGACGGCGATACGGTCTTATATCACGACGCGGGACGACCATGTTACAATTGGAAAATAACGGAACCAATCAAACCAGCGGTCGAGTATCTAAACAAGAATCACAATGGATTTGGAATTATATTCGGAGGATTCAATCATGGAAAATATACGAAACGTGATTGTTTTGTGACGATGGGGTGTGACGAAAAGAAGTTTCACGATCACAGACAAGTATCGGCGACGTGGAGCTTCTGGCAAAAGAACGCTTTTTGTTTGAGAATGTTAGACGAGTGGATCATATGGTTGATGCATCCGACGAAGATAGTTTCAGATATCGAGAGCAAAGCTCCGAACTTGCCAGAGTTTCAAAGTTCGCACCGACACGATCAGTCTATTTTCACAAATATTTTGTTGAAAAAACATTTTGTGAAAGAATACAAAGTTATATTTGCGCGAAGATTTTATGAAAAAGATATCAACAATTTTTTGAGAATGCATCAAGAAAATTTTAGAAATTTGTTTGTAAAAACTTATGAGTCAGTCTAAAAAATCTTCTTCTGTTAATTTTTTCTCTATAGCTATATTAGGTCCAAACATTCTAAACCACATGTGTTCCAAGATAATCGCGATATATTTATTTCCCCAAGTCATTCCTTTTCCATTAAAAGTATCGTGCTGAAGATATTCAAATATATTTTCATAAAAACGCTTTGAATTTTTCAGAATCCCTTTTCTCGAGACAATAAATTGCGCGCACCCGTAACACCACCATTCTTCTTCAACGGGGGGAGGTCCCATCTCGGTGAATAACGAGTCCCAAATCTCTTGTCTGTGTACTATTTTTCGTTTATATGGACCGTGAGCGTGAGGATTAGGTCCTTCGAGAATCCAAGAACGAAAGTATTTATCTCTTTTATTTACGTTTACGAATGGATGATCTTTTAAGATATTCCATTTAAATCTATGTAATATATCTATCAAATCACCACCGTGCCACGACGTTTTTTCTGCTTGAAAGAAGCAAACTATTTCTGGAAGAGAATTATAGTTCTCGATTATGTATTGTAAATAACTTGTAGCTTCGAAGCCTTTATTTACAGGCATTTTGACAACATTCTTGTGATCCAGCAAATTAGAAGTGCCCTTTGAAACAATGGTATAATCAAAAGGAATATCTAAACACCAATCGAGACATTCGTTATAATGAGAAATAACAACGTGTACTCGTGGAAATTCCATTTTAAAACAATATAAAGCAATATCTTTATATTTTTTCAATGCCCAAAATCTATATAACCGAGTACGCGTGTACAGGTTGGACTGCTTATAAGCAAATAGGATATGGTCATCAAATGAAAGATCAAGTGGCCCCTGTAATAATGTCTGAAATATACGATGATCTAACATATGCAAACCATTACCATCCCCCGTTAGATATTATGGGACTTGAGTTACACGAAGTATCGACTAAAGATCTACCGAAAAACATTCATACGATAGAGTTTATCAAATGCGGTGTACTCAATGGAATGAGTTTTGAATGTATGGAAAACATAGTCAAAACGGCGAGGCAAAAAAGAGATGAACTGAATGAAGATATATTTATTATATTGAAAAAACAATGTAGAATACATTTGCATCAGGTATGGGAATGGCAAACCGATCAAAGAATAACAAGCGATGCTTTTAATCTGACGCGAAGGCAATTGTACGATAAATTCATGGAAAAGTCCGGGCAAAATTTTGAAATGTATCTCGACGCTACGAAATTTAACATAGCAGTTCACATTCGACGTGGTGATATTTCAGATCCAGAATTAAAGCAAAAGCAAGTGATGGGAATTCAGAAAATAGACGATCCAAATAAAATGCATTCAGCATTAAGTATTGAATGGTATCGTAAAGTAATAGATCACATTCAAATAAATCAAGCTGATAACATTGACGATTGCGTAGTTCATATTTTTACGGAGCTAAGACATAGCGAAGATGTTGTTGAATTCGCAAACAGTTTGCCGAACGGAGTGTTGCACAGAGATAGATCTTTTGGAGAAGATTTTATAAATATAATCCATTGCAACGCTGTTGTAATGAGTAATAGCGGAATGTCCACTTTAGCGGGATATTTATCATTAGATTCAGTAAAGTACTATCATCCTAATCCGCATAGTCCAAGAACTCTACCTCAAGATGAATGGATTCCAATGCTTTAATCTACAAAGCTTAATAATTCTTCTACGGTTCTTTCTTTTTTGAAAGTTTTATAACTTCCATTTCCATCGTACAACCTCACGGTAGGAAATGATTGTATCCCGTATTGTTCGCACTCTCCACGTTCTAAAGACACCACGTCATGGTTTCCGTCATAAGCTTCTTTGAATTGATCCCACACGGAATCAAATTCATCGCAGTAAGGACATCCGTTCATGTAAAAATATATCAATGTTGGTTTATTGTGAAACATCTCGGGAGTTTGTCGTTTTCTAACTAGTCTTATTAACAGTAGAATTAATATTGCACTGAGTAAAATCAACGTAACGTTCATTACTTAAAAGAAAAAGAAATAATTAAAACAATGCCATACAAAGACAATTTATGCTTTATTCATATTCCCAAATGTGCAGGTAGTTCTATAGAACATGCTATGGATATTAAAGAAGACCAAAACTTGAAACATGGAAAAGGAAAAAGAAAGTTTACTGATGTTCATGACAGTTATGTCTTTCAGGTCCAACATTTAACCTTAAAACAATTAAATGAATTCAAAGTTATTGATACAAAATCGATGTTTAAATTCACATTCGTTCGAAATCCTTTTGAGAGAATGGTTTCTGAATATGCATGGTGTGGCAAATGGTTTCCACATTGTGAAATATATGGTCACGAGGGATCTACTAAGAAGGGTTGGGATACGTTTGAAGAGTTTTTAGAGTTTGTTTATGATCACGTGACGTTGTACAATAATACGAACTTTATATGGTGTCATTTCGCTCCTCAGAGTTGGTTTATAAAACCCGAAGAAGCTGACTTTATAGGAAAAGTTGAAAACTTTAAAGAGGATCTTCAAAATCTTTCTGATCAATCAGGCTTTACGTTTGAACATATTCACGTGAATAAGAGAGGGCACAAGCCTTATCAACAAATGTATAACAATCACACTGCTGAACTAGTGAGAAAGATGTATCAGCAGGATTTTGAGACTTTTGGATATGATAAACTAGCAGTAATAAGTCATTTTAAAGAAGACGTAGCTTGGGCAAAGGAACTGGTCATTCCTTATGTAATTTATACAAAAGGCGATACGGAGCTTGATGAATTTAAGCCTCACGTTGTGAAATTTGGACCTAATCTATGTAGAGAAGCGTCGAGTTACACTAAATATATAATCGATAATTATTACACGTTGCCTGATCATGTTTGCTTTTTGCAAGGATCGAGAACATCATGGCATAATGATGATTTAGTGGATATATTAAGGAGATTCAAATGGGGAACAAGAGATTATATAAATATAAATCATAATAAAAAGTATTACAGATCTGGAATTTTATTAGAAAATACAAAAGAAGCAACGTGTAAGGTCTACCAAAATAGCAATCTTCACAGGCCACAAATTTGGGAATATTTTTTCAAGGAACTAGGTGATCCTCCTGCAGATAAGGAGTGGTATACGTACGGTTGTGCGCAATTTGTAGTAAAGAAAGATGCAATTATGAAACATTCCAAACAAATGTACGTAGATATGTATGAGAAAATGATGAAGTGCGAAATAGCAGACTCATATTATACAAGTCTGATATTTGAACATATGTGGGGAAAGATATTTGGGCCTCTCGTTGCTTTAGAACCTAAAATCCAAGAACATGAATATTTAAACGGTGTTTGACTCTGGAGTAAATCCGACGTATTTACATTTGTAAAATCTACGAATAGCTAATATAGACATTCCCAAAAGTAGAACGCCGACCCCAAGTCCTATATAAAGTTTATTTTCTTCTATAAAAGAATCATCGTCTGAGTCTAACATTGTGACATTCGCAAGAATGTCCGTAACATTTGAAAAAATCTCGAAAGTATCTGTTAGATTTGTAGTAATATTCGTATTATTGCTCATTTAAATATTAATTGATATTTTTTTTTCCAATTCATTGATTCTTTTTCTTGTTCTTTCATGTTCTTTTTCTTGTTCTTTCATCGATTCAATCAAATATGGAATGAAACAATCATAATTTACTGTTTTAATTCCGTTTATTTCTTTTACACATTCAGGAATAATAGCTTCTACTTCTTGTGCAATAACACCTGCGCTCGAACCTGTTCCGTCTTTCCAATCGAAAGTAACTCCATTTACAGCGTTAATCTTCTTCATTGGATTTTCAATTGTTTTAACATTTTTCTTCAGAGTCTGATCGGAAACTGAAGTCATAAGTGTTGCGCTGATTATTCCTGTTGCATTGTTTGCACCTGAAGTAACCAGAACATCACCTTTTACTTGAAATGCAGTAGTGCCACTGGTTATATTAGGTTCTATATATAAAGGAATAGGTTCGGCGAAAGAAACTTTATTTTGTGAAGTGGCCAAAATGGTTCCGCCGCTAGAACCGACAAGACCTCCTAGACCCATATTTCCTGTATATGCATAAAATGATATTTTTGGAGGTTTTGTATCTGATGGTTTGTATGTACCAGTCAGATTATTATTTGTAATATCATAAAACGTTAATATTCCGGCATCGTTATCAACAACCCAATCTCCTACGGGATCTCCGATATAGCTGCCGTCATTCAAGTAGAGTTTGATTTTGAAATTATCAGATGATTGGATTGAGTTTTCCAAAGGGTTTTCTGTATTTGTCAAAGTTGTTATTCCAGATGAAGCTGCGGTGGCTGCTTTAAATGAAGGATAATCAATATTAGCGTTATAAATGTAGGACATAGGCCATTTGTGAAAGTAAGTCACAAATGAGTCATCAGTAGCGTATGCATTTCCTTGAGTTAGAAGGTCCAAATTGGACGCTACAGTTGTTCCAGATGAGTATACATTTACGCTAGGTGGAATTATCGATGTTCTTATTTGGGATGCTGATATTTTTTTGTGAGAAGCTTCTTCTGCGAAGAATCCAGACTTAGGTAAAGCCGAAGCCTTTCCAAGACTCTTCTTAAGCAACAAATCCACTTTTTCTTGAATACTAAAACCCGCCATTTCTAATCATTATGAAAACGAAATGTTAAGTATTTGGAATCTATTGCAAATACTTAACATTTCGTTTTCATAAATTATCAAATGTTGGAAAAGATGAAGATGGACAGTACTTCAATTCTCAAAACTGTAAGTGGTATAGATAAATGCAAAATCACATTTCCATTGACTTCATCTTCTATTAATTTTACTTTACCTGATATAGTTCCTGTAGATAATAATGTTACAACACCACAAGTATTGAAAGTCAATAGTTCAGGTCAAATGAGTTATACAAACGGAGGAGGAGGATCTTCTTTTGGGCTTTTAGTTGAACCTGTTTTTGGAACAGTTACACAAACTAGCACATATCTCGAATTTGATTTTACACCTATAAACCAAGAACTTCTAGGTCGAAGTGGGATTGTCGATCCACATGTAGACAAATTAATCCTAGAAGTTGAGAAAGTCGGCACTGCAGTAAAAAATACCATCCAACTAGACTGGAATTATGCGTCACACAAAAATCTAAATAAAATCAGAATCTTGGTAGACGGTCCAGAAGGTGGAAGTCCGTTGCAAGAAGTATCTGGAAATACTTTTCAATTCTATTTATCAAATCAATTGAAGCCGGGAGATAATATCAGAGTCACTGGATATTATGAAAATGATAAATATAATAGGACAGGAGGACCATACGATACAAAAAAAACAGTCTGTCCGAGTACTGGTTCTATGACGTTACTAGTTGCTGGAGTACCGGATAAACCTACAAATGTTATTATTACGCCAAATATTGCTGCAAAAAATGTGACAATTGGATGGACACCTCCTGTAGATACAGACATAGATATTCTTGATGAGTCTATTAGCAATCCACCGATTGAAGAATATAAAATTCACTATGAAGTAACTAGTGGAGGTAGTTCGAGATATCCAGTAGGACAGGTAACGGACACGCGAACAGACCTAGAAACGAATGCAAACGTGACATCAAAATCGGGAATTGTGTTTTATGCGGATCATACGTATCGAGCTCGTGTCTATGCGAAGAATACTCAAAATATTGATTGGAGTAACCCGAGTGACTGGTCTTCATCAGTACAAATACAGGCACCATCGCAAATAACTGACAATTACTCATCGTCAACTGGTATGAGTTCAACAACAAAGAACTTCTACATTCCATCAGGATCAGTCTTAAAGTCTAATACGATTATTTTCAATAAATCATCCACAAGTTTCCAAAATTTTTCAACTCTAAATAATAATAATCTAAACGATACAATTGGAAAAAATGATAGTATAACTTTTAAAACGCAACTTTCTGGTGGACATACTGCTAGTGTCGAGGAGAAAATATCACCGTTTACCAACGATAGAACGGGTCAAACTACGAACGCTGCTCTTGCACAGATTATTGGAAATCCCGAAGATCAACAAACTATTGTTCAATATCAAAACTTTTGGAAAAATGCTGACATCACTGCTCAGGTGAAACCTAGCGAGCTTACAGCTTCAGCAACTCCCATCAATTTATCCGTTATAAAAAACAGTACAATAAAGGGTACTGCTGAATTTTATGTAGATGATTACAGCGGTTCTTCGTATGTTGACGACGTTACCATTACAAGTACTTCGAGTACTCAACATCTATGTGGAGTTACGGTATTGACCGGAGGTACAATAGGATATACTGCTAGTCTTAAAAATATGGGGAAATATTTTGTCAAAAGTGGAAATGATATATTAACTGCAAAGCTAAAAACAACCAGTGGTGGAAATTTATCAACTTTACAAGCATCAGGTACAAGCTTTGCGAACGCAACATCCGTCGAAATCGATGGAACTGGAATTGATTTCACTCTTTCTGGAACCACCGGAAATATATCACCGACGTTTACTCCTGGTGGTACTGAACTATATTTCGAAACAGATACAATATGGAACACATCATATATAGATTCTACTACAATATCGGGACAAAACTTCTATATTGATAATTCTACTGATAGCGCTAATAGAGTAAATCTAGGAACAGGTCAATTTCCGTCTGGTACTGTTGTGGATTACGATCACACTAAATCTATATTGGCAGGAACTTATGCCGATGAATTACAATTTGTCAACGGTGCTTACAGAACTCCAGCAGATTCAAGTGCGTATCTAAATTACAGCGATAGTAAAGCGCAAGATCCTGTGTATAAACCAAACTATAGTGGGATTACCGGAACGGCATACAGATATGCAACATTTAGATTCACTCCTGGTACGATGACTGAGGAAATTAACATGACAATTTCAGGTATGTCTTTGAATGGTTCTCGTCAGCCTAATTCTCAGAGTAGAATTAGCGACATGGAAATCTCGGTAAAGCTAGTCCACGCTACAAAAACTACTTCATGGCTAAATGCGAATAAATCTATGAATTACGAAACTCGCGATTTCAATGGAATCAATGGTGACCTAGGACTTATAAAAAAGAATGAACCGTTTGATAATAGCACATTGGTGAATACTCTCGTATTCAATCCACTGTTGGTAGGATCTGGATTTACAATTCTTGTGCGCATTGGTATAGGCCCGCAAAACGATAGATTCTCAGGTGTAAATATAACAACAGTTTAGAAAGTAATAACAGTTTCTTGAGTAGCTTTCCGTATAAAAAATGATTGCCGTTCTTTGGCGATCGGTAATTTATCAGCCAACACTTCTATAGGATATCCCTGAACTCTACGCCACATATTATTGGTGAAGCACACCGTGCTGTTTTTAAAAGGGATCTTGAGATATTTGAATATATTAATGAATACATGTTCTTCGGGCGTGTAGACTTTCGCGTGCATGTTTATAAATGTAGGAATAAAGGGAAATATTTGGTAATAGTCTTCTTTAGAAATACAAAAACTTTGCTGTTGTTTCGTAAACATATCATATCCAAAATCAGGTTTTTCTAACGTATCAAATCGTATTTGCAAATGATTTCCTAAATTGTGTCTCGTTTCTTGAAATATACTCATTCCCCAGGACGTAACACGGTCTCTGATTACATTAAATCTTTCGACTGGAATAGCTGATGCGTCGGTCAAAAACGCGTAGTCCGCTCCTTGTGCGAACGAGGACTCGATAGCGTTTGCGGACGCTTGGACGACCGATATGTCGCAATATTTGGTGGGAATAGTTTCTATGAGATTATCTTTGAGCAAGCCAGTGACATTGTCGGGATATTTTGCGTGTCCAACGATAATGTAGTCTGTATCCGCGTCTTGGAAGAAGTTAGACCAGACGTCTTCTCGAACCAAGTTGTCGTACGTGATAAAACAAAATGCTATACAAACCATTAAAGTATTTAAAAGGAAAAGTCTTAAATTCAATTAAAATGATGATGACAAAATTTGGGAAAGAACTCACCGTTGATTTCAAAGGCAGCGAGTTCGTAGATAAGGAACAAGTTATTCGTGACTTCGTGGATGATTTATGTAAAACTATCGAAATGACAAAATACGGAGAATTACAACTGATGTTTTTCGGCGATACGCCAGAAGTTGCGGGATATTCGTTTGTACAAATGATTCAAGAGTCTAACATTAGCGGACATCTGTGTAGCTATGATTATATGATGAAAGACTCAGAAGGCAACGAGTATAATAATAAAGGTGCTGGTTACATTAACATATTCTCGTGTAAAGAGTTTTCGACAACGTTGGCAATTGCGTGCGTGGAACGACATTTTCAACCCACGTCTATGAAATATAATTGTCATGACCGAATTTAAAAAATCCGATAGTAACTGTACTATGAAATATATCGTCGTGACTGGAGGTGTTATTTCTGGTTTAGGAAAAGGAGTCGTTGTCGGTAGTATCGGCACGTTGTTACAAAGCTCTAATTTGGATATTTCCATCGTAAAGATAGATCCGTATTTGAACGTAGATGCTGGGAAGTTGTCTCCATTCGAACACGGAGAAGTTTATGTCCTCGACGATGGTTCAGAAACTGATTTAGATTTTGGGACCTATGAACGTTTTTTAAATAACAAGTCTTTCAGATTAACAAATGCCAATAGCATTACTTCTGGTAAAGTTTATAAATCGGTCATTGACGCAGAAATAAATGGAGATTATTTGGGGCAGACTGTCCAGATTGTTCCACATGTCACAGATAAAATTTCAGAATATCTTTATAAAGCATCTTTAAATTCAGACATATGTATCATTGAAATAGGAGGCACGGTCGGGGATTTAGAAAGTTTGCCCTTCGTTGAAGCGATTTCCAGATTAAAATCAAATAATGAAGTATGTTTTGTTCATGTGACTTTGATTCCCAAAATAAAGAATGAATTCAAAACAAAACCGGCCCAAAATAGTATTAAAGAGTTGAAAGCGCTAGGAATTTCACCGGATATAGTTATCATCAGAACAAATGAAGAGATTGATGAGCAGTCAAAATTAAAACTTCGGACCGAAAGTAAAGTATTTACAAATATAGACGTGGACACAATATACAAGGTTCCCATACTATTTCATAGTCAAAATATAGATAAAACCATTTGTCAAAAACTAAATATCAATTGTGTCGCCCCTAATGTAGATATTTTTCAAAACTATGTAGAATATTTTCATGATGATAGTTTGTCAACTGTTACAATAGGAATTGTTGGTAAATATACGAAAATGCAGGATGCATATTTATCTCTGATTCACGCACTAGAACACGCTAGCTTCAAAATGAAATCCAAACTGAATATTACATGGATTTCTTCAGAAGACCTCGATAAAACGGAAATTGTGAAATGTGACGGGATTATAATCCCAGGTGGGTTTGGTTCAAGAGGAATAGAAGGTATGATAGATATATGTAATTATTGTAGAGTTCAGAACATTCCTTTACTTGGAATTTGTTTAGGACTTCACGTGATGTGTATAGAAGCTGTAAGAAATTTATGTAAATTAGATGCGAATAGTGAAGAGTTTGATGTAACTACTTCGCATAAGATAATAAACATTCAAAACCAAAAAAGTATGAAATTAGGACTATACAAGACCCATATTACAGATGATGCAACATTAGCGCATAAAATATATGAATCGAAAGAAATATACGCGAGACATAGACACAGATATGAAGTTAATCCCGACTACATAGATATACTATCTTCGGTTTTAACATGCAGCGGTATTTCTCACGATTATAAATCCATCGACATTATAGAAGACACTAGTAAATCCTTCTATTTGGGATGTCAATATCATCCAGAGTTCACTTCGTCTCTTCACTCCCCTTCGCCTCTTTTCATTAATTTTTTATTGACATGTGTTGATTTAAAAAAAAATTAAAATTTAAATTAAATGGTTAATGTCTCTAGTATATTCTTCGCAGCAACTCCCTTCATAGGAACATTAGGTGGAAGTTATATCCTCAAAAAGAAGGTACAAAATGGAAAAAAACTTCTAGCCAAGAAGGGAGTAATTGTTAAGTCTGAGAATTGGGGAAAAGTTAGAGAAGAACTAAAAAAACAAAACATTAAATATTAGAATCTCCACCTTCATTTTTCATTATATTCATCTTTATCAATGTTTTTATAAATGTTTGTACATTTAATGGTTTTGTAAGAACATCGTTTACTCCTTGTCGTTTAAACTCTTCAATGTCTTCTTTGAGAGCGTTTCCTGTAAGTCCTATTATTACATCGTAATTTCCTAAACCTCTGATTGTTTTAGTCGCTTCGTATCCATTCATGACAGGCATTTCTTTGTCCATCAAAATACAGTCAAATCTTTTACTTGACGATAGTTCTACTGCTTCTTGTCCGTTATTCGCTATTTCAACGTTCATATTCAAATTTTCTAAAAATTTGGCAGTTACTTTTTGCGACACAATATTGTCTTCTACTAGTAAAATTTCCAATTGTTTTTGTACTAAACTTTGGTATAACGATGCTCCTCTGACACTTTGTTCTATGTCGGAACGGTCTTTACAACCTGAACCATCGCATATTTCTAACTTGATACAAAATTTAGTATGACCTGGTCTGGATGTTAAATCAATAGTGGTATTGTGCTTCGCCACTATGGACTTCACTATAGACAATCCGAGACCTGAACCGCGTTGATGATGATCTGCTTCTGGATTGAACGGTTCGAATATTTTTTTTATTTGGTCTTCTGCTATACCAGGTCCGTAATCTTCTATTGACAATAAACCATATTCGTTGCAAGAAACTCTGACTATAGAATTGATATTAGAAAATTTAATGGCATTCGATAAAAGATTCGTAATCACTTGTTGAATGCGGATGGGATCCACATTTACGTATAAATCATTTGCTAATTCTGTAAGTATTTCAATATTTTTTGTATCTGCGATAGATTTTGCAGCTGCGACAGATTTATCAATGATTGTTTTCATGACGCAATGTTTCATGTGGGTCTCGAACGTTCCGTATTCTATCTGTTGCAAATCCAAACAATCGTTGACGAGTTGTGTCATGATTTCCGTCGCGTGTTTCATGTCTTCTAATATGGAATCTCGTCGGCTTGCTAGATCCCACCCATCTTTTTTATAAATTTCTGGTAAATATTGTAACAAAAGTTTAATTTCAGAATTCATAATTTGATCGAGTCCCAAATGAACCGCTTGTAAAGGATTGCGGATCTCGTGAAACACGTACCTAATAAACTTGTTCTTCTCTCGTGAAACTCTATCTACTACCGTGTTCGAAGATCTTTGATAAGATATTAAAAAATACACATTCGTTACTATCAATATAGTTATTATGGAAAATAAAGATGCCCATATGATAATGTTTAATACAAGATAATCTTTATGTAAATTTTGATAGGTTTTATTAAATTGATTTTCAGTACGTTTTATTGTGGAAGATACATATTCAGTGTTATTTGACGCGCGTTCAAATAAATCATTGTTTGCAACATTACTATTTGAATTTTTTGCAAAATCTATTAATATATTTAATTGGTCAGTCATATTTCCAGTTGGTTCTATATTAGGCCAAAATTTTACAGCATCATATTTTTCTTTGAACTCTGCAAATTCTTGCATAAAACCAATTATTTCGTTTAAAATTTTATTATTAAGACTCCCTTGGTTTTCATAATAAGAGTACAAAATTGCTGTTATGTACCACGTTTTCCATCGAAGACTACCTAACATATCTGCCCTTTGTATATGCATAATGGCATTTGTATACAAATCATCAAATCTTACAAAAGCTTCGTAAAGAGTCCATGAACTCATAGTAATAAACGTTACTAAAAGGATGGATGTAGGTAAAAGTGGCTTGTAAAGTCCCATCTATTATGACTACAATTTTTTAACTTAAATTTTAAAATGATGTTAAACTTACTAATGGATTATTATCCTTCATTGCCACCCAGTGCACAGTTAGACCAATCGTTAGATCTTCAAGAACGTTATTCTGGGTTACTTTATCTGTCTGAGAAA
>MDTC01085438.1_pt1 | contig 19390 bp, 16 predicted proteins | sample 811181 | NCBI WGS metagenome assembly MDTC01 (sample SAMN05326644, study PRJNA326480) | marine metagenome | isolation source: seawater | place: Pacific Ocean: North | collected 2011
CGTTGGTGATCTGGGGAGGCGAATTTGGCAGAGGGGTCGCTGGCCAAGGCAAATGGGATAGCCCAGAAGGCGGTCGCGATCACCATCCCCGCTGCTTCACCATGTGGATGGCTGGTGGCGGTGTTAAACCTGGCATGACCCACGGCTCCACGGATGAGTTCAGTTACAATGTTGCTGAGAACGGTGTGCATGTCAGAGATTTACATGCCACTGTGCTTCACCTGTTAGGCATCAACCACGAACGTTTCAGTCATCGCTTCCAAGGTTTGGACTTCAAGCTTACCGGCGTGGAGCCCGCCAAAGTGGTGCATGATATCTTGGCCTAAATTCTTTACGGAACCTCATGACGAAGGGAACTTCGAACATGGAGGGATAGATAGCACCGAAAAGAACAGCATCATAGTGGAGTGTGGGCACTATCAATACCGCACTTGAACGTCGACTTCTGCCTTCGCTTCTCTCGCCGAACGATGCAGTGGCCTTGTTCAGCGAGCTTGTCGACAATGTGTCGTGGGACAATAGTATGAAGGTCAGAAAGACGGCATGCTATGGTGAGGCTTACGATGAATCGGGAGTCGACCTTGACGTAGAGTTTATGCACCCACTGCTAGTCCCTGTCTGCGTACCACCCTGCAAAGAAGTCGGTTTTCTGCCAGCGAACAGCTTATTGAAATATTATGAAGACGGTAGATCGACCATGAGTTTTCATTCGGACGCCACATCCAGCCTGGAAGGCGACATTGTCATTGTGTCGCTTGGTGCAAAACAAAGGATGACATGCAGTTGTAAATAGGATTACGAATGGCATCCGAGCTATTTGCTCCCTAATAGTTCCTTATTCTACATGACAGAAAGGGCACGGGATTTCTGGACGCATGCCGTGAAGAAGGTGTCCACGGATGGCCCAAGAATTCGTATCACATTTAGGCGAATTCTAGCAACGAAGAAAGGGTAATGGAGGAGAGCGGCAGCGCAGAGCCCTTCGCTTTGCTGTCTTTCGCTTGTTGGTTCTAGATTCAGCCATCAAATTATGGTATTCATTGGCAAGAGCCCATGAAACCTTCCAAAGTGTCCCTACTTCTAGTCGCCGCATTTGCGGCTGGCATACTGGCGGATCGGCAGTTTTTCCGCCGCGAAACCGACAAGACGATGCCGGAGGGATCATTCGCAACACGTCACCTCAGTTATCCCTCGATTCTAGATGGTGCCCCAATGGCGAAAATGGGTGCTGCGGCTCAAGGTGACCAATCTCCAGACGGCCATGACAAACGGCGCTGGTTCAACGGGGGCCTAGCACAACTACTGGGTATGGAGAACGAAGACGCCATGCGCCATGCCACCCACCGTGCTACTGCGGCCGACCTCAAAAAGTTGCTCGCCGACACAGGATCGCTCGATCCTTCTGACCCGCAGGTGCGGCAACTGAAGCGTGCCTTGTATGGTGAGTGGGCGCACAAAGAACCCCAGCTGGCGTTGGCCGCTGTACTAAAAGAAGAAGACAGACGATTGCAGGAATCGGTCATCCATGCGGCATTTGGCAACATGGCACGCGAAGATTTGGGTACAGCCAAGGTTGCATTCCAAAAACTTCAGACACGGCGCCAGCGCGCCGAGGCCATTGGTGCCATCACGCACAATGCCGCTCTGGCAGACCTCGCGAGCGTGGCAGAATTTGTGCCGGCTACTCATCATGAGCATGTCTATGAGCGCTGGGCCGAGCGTGACCCGATGACAGCCATTACCCATGCTGAAGCTTCCGGGCAACGTACGCAGGTTTTGCGCTCCATCGCGCGCAGTTGGGCACATCAATCGCCTCAAGAGGCTTTGCAATGGGCTCAAGGGCAGCGCCCACAAGTTCTCACGGGCGCGTTGGAAGCGGTTGCAGAAATGAACCCTGCGCAAGCCGCTGAATGGCTAGCACAGATGCCACCAACGCATGAGACGCGCGATCTCACACGTCAAGTGGCGCATCGTTGGGCGCAAGAAGACCTGAGTGCTGCCCTGGACTGGACCAGTTCGTTGTCGGGAAGGATGCAAACGGAAGCCATTGAGTCACTGAGTCATCAATGGGCCAAACAATCGCCGCAAGAAGCAGCCGCGTTTGCGCAAACGTTAGAAGCGGGTGAAGCCCGCGAGCACACCTTGTCCGAAGTGGCTCATGTCTGGGCCCGACAAGACATCGATCAAGCATTGACATGGGCACAATCTCTTGGCGGTGAAGAGACCATGGCGGCCATGCATGGCATCACCAACACCTTGGCTGACGAGAACCCGCAAGCTGCCGCAGACATGGTCCAGCAGCTGGTCGATCAGGGAGAAGGCTACCACGATTTGGCGGGTGATGTGGCTGGACGTTGGAGCGAACTGGAACCCACCGCGGCCGCCGCATGGGCGGAGACTCTGCCAGAGAACAGTGAGCTTCAGCGCCGCGCCGTGGAATCGGTTGCGGATCATTGGATCGAGAATGATCCCCAAGCGGCATCGGAATGGATTGGCGAGCTTCCAGGCGGTGAAACCCGCGACATTGCAGCCGAGCGTTTGGTTGATCACGTGGCTGAAACTGATCCTGACGCAGCCTTTGCGTGGGCCATGACACTGAGTAATCCGGAACACCAGCAGGACCTGCTGCATCATGTCTTGCAGCAATGGCAGGACGTGGATCCTCAAGCCGCTCAAAGCACGCTCAACAACGCCTCCCTGCCTGCGGAGCAAATTCAAGATCTTTCCGAAATCTTCCAGGAGCCACGCTGATCGCCGTCTGGTTAGTTGATGGACAAGCGAATACACATCGTAGGGCAAGGGTTGGCCGGAACTGTTTTGGCGTGGCGCTGCCTGCAGGCGAAGGTGCCGTTTACCATCCATGAGGAGTCTCGGGCATTCACCGCTTCCAAGGTGGCGGCGGGGTTGGTCACACCAGTAACTGGCCAACGTTTGGCACGCACTGCAGGCTGGGAATGGCATCCTGCCATGCTGCGATTCTATCATTGGGTGCAAGATCAGTTGGGCCAAACCTTTTATGAGCCGTACCCCATGTTGCGGATCCTGGCCACAGCAGATGAGCAGCAGTTGGTGCAGAAACGCCTCGCCGATCCAGGGTATACTGCCTTGCTCAGAGAAGAAGCTGCTGATGAGAATCCTATCCTGCGCGCGCCGTTTGGCACTATTGCCATGCCAGATGCAGGTGTGTTACGGGTTCCGGAATTCCTTTCTGCATCACGCCGGCACTTTGAGTCCTTAGGCTGTTGGTCCGAGGTTCACCAGCCCTGTGGCGATCAAACCGTGCTTTGTCAGGGGCCATGGCTATTTGACCAAGCCTTGTTCGATTGGTTGCCCATGCGCTATTCGCATGGCGACATCCTAACATTGCGCGTTCCCGAGCTTGACGCTTTGCCAGGGGCTCGGCAGCGTTTTTACGCGCGACATTGCTGGCTTTTGCCTGATGCGAAGGCTCATCTTTGGCGTGTAGGCGCCACTTATCAAGCCGTTGGCACTCCGACAACGGAGCCTTTGCCGGAGGGCCGGGAGCAATTGGAAGCACAGTTGAAGGACTGGTTGGCCTGTGATTATAAGATCGTGGACCATGTTGCTGCTGTGCGACCGGTCACGTTCACCCGTAACCCTTTGCTCGGTCGACACCCTGCAAACCCTCGCCTGGCTGTATTCGGTGGGCTCGGGTCCAAAGGCGTTCTCACCGCGCCTCATTATGCTCAGGTGCTTTTGGATTACCTGCTAGACGGCACAGAACTACCATCTGAAGTGGACATCGCCATTCATTGAATGGAATCACTGCTTTCACAAGCACCATGACACCCGCAGGGAGTTGGCGTTCACGATGCTTACCAACGATTGGTTGACCGCTACGAGGAAATGGCCACGCTCTCCAGTTGCGCCGGCTTGTTGAGTTGGGATCAAGAAACTTACATGCCTACCCAATCGGTGACTTACCGCGCGAAACAACGGGCCTACCTGAGCAAGCAAACGCACGCTTTGCAAACCGCTACCGAAGTCACACGGTGGCTGGACCAATGTGGTCCATGCGATCAGGATAGTATAGAAGAGGCTAATGTCCGCTGGTGGCGTCACACGCATGCTCGGGCGACCAAGCTCCCGATAGCCCTGGTCGGTGATTACGAAGAAGCCACTAGCCTTGCTGTCGACGCTTGGCAGGAAGCGCGCAAGAGGGACGATTTCTCGGTGTTTCAACCGCACCTTCAAACCATTGTCGATCACAACCGTCGTCGGGCAGATCTCTGGGGTTACGAGCAGTCGCCATATGACGCTCTGTTAGAATAATTTGAGTGTGGAGTGCGCGCTCAACAGTTATTGGCGTTATTTGATCGACTACGTCCAGAGTTGGTCGCCATTGTGGAGCAAGCCGTAGCACAATCGAATGATCGGCCTGCCAAGTCGTTGCTCGGTGAATACCCAGTCGCAGCGCAACAGGCTTTTAATCGGGAGGTTTGCGAAGCCTTTGGCTTTGATTACGAGGCTGGCCGTATCGACACTACGGCGCACCCGTTCTGTTCACGGGTGGCCCCCAATGATACGCGGCTCACCACCCGCTACGACGAAGCCGATTTCACCAGCTCGTTGTTCGGTGTTTTGCATGAGACAGGTCATGGTTTGTATGAACAAGGGCTTTGTCAGGACAGCTTTGCCCTCCCGCAAGATACTGCTGTCTCGTTGGGTATTCACGAATCGCAGTCGCGCCTCTGGGAAAATCAAGTGGGACGCAGTGCCGATTTCTGGAACCACTGGTTGCCCATTGCTGCGAAACATTTCCCGAGCTTGAATAGCTGGGTACCAGAAGACATGACGCGCGCTGTCAACCAGGCGGCTCTGACATTCATTCGGATCGAAGCTGACGAGGTCACCTATGATTTGCACATCATGCTGCGCTTCGAGATCGAGAAACAGCTTATTGAAGGCAGCTTGCAGGTCCAAGATGTGCCTGAGCAGTGGCGTGCCCTGTTCAAGGAACTCACAGGCCTCCATATTCGCAAGGAATCGGAAGGCTGCTTGCAGGACATTCACTGGAGCATTGGCGCCTTTGGCTACTTCCCTACCTATAGTCTGGGCAATCTTAACGCTGCTCAACTTTATGAGGCCGCATTGGCCAGTAACGCCAGCCTCAGCAGCGAACTATCACAAGGACATTATAGTGCTTTGCTGACTTGGTTGAATCAGAATGTGTATTTGCATGGATGCCGTTATCTGCCCAATGCTCTGATGGAGAAAGCCACTGGAGCCACGACAGACCCGAAAGCCTATCTGGAGCATTTGAGGGCGCGGTATCTTTGAGCGGATCAGGCTAGGTTTCGTGGACCTGAGTCCGCCGGTCACGGTTCACGATAGTGTGATGCGGTTTCCTATTCTCGATCCGCGTGTGGCTACAATCGATGTGGTGGAAGGCTTCTCTTTGAGGATGACACTTATTCGCTACCGATGTAGGTATTAATGATGGTAACGTAATCCAAAGAATTGAGCTTCTCCGTATCCTGAGCCCTGAGGCTACTCCATCCAAAAGCTGCCCCGCAGGCGACAGTAACGAGTAGCAATGTCTTCATATTGGAATCTCCACGATCCTGACACACGACCTCAGGGGATAGTCGATTGTCAAATAGGCGACGATCTTCTACTATCACTAAGCCTGAGCTTCCTCGTTCGGGCTTGACTGAGAGTGACACGGTGGCTGGATAACGGACTGCCCGTGACAACTATTTACTGAATCTTCATCCAGCTTTCATATCAGATTCACAAGCGTAGTCGAGAGAGCTAGATGTTAGAATGAGACAAAATCATAGCATTGTTCGTCTTATCGGTATTCTATTTGGTCGCTTCCTTATTCGTTGGAGGAATCGGGGCATTATGTTCGAGAGGATCCTACCGACGCTGGCGGGAGTGCTGGCTCCCTGGTTTGTTGGTGCCAGTGTTGCAGGCTTAAGCCTTGAAAGTTGACATTGGCTCGTATCGTTCTCATTCCTGGTGTGAGTCGCAAGGGTTTGGGTTTTTGAGAACTTGCGCAAAGAGGTGCTGAATCGCTCTCACTCCCGCTCAGAAACCTGGCTATTCGCCGTGCTGAGGTTGGCTGGGACAAGCTGGGTGGTCATAGCACCAGAGGCTTACCATCCTTGATAAAATGATATTGAGCCTCCGTGAGAAGCTTGCTCATGATTTTGAGGATCTTGATTATGGCCTGTAGCGACTTTGATAGGTAATTCAAGTCACCTTGCCTACGAAAGAGAGGCCACAGCACAGACGGCTTGGAAAGGAATCCCTTGGTGGGCCCCCTGCCTTCCGTGGTCCTCTCTTCCGCATCATTTGTTCATCTCTTGAGACGTTCGTTCTTTCCCGCTTGGCTTCGCCTTTACAAGCTCGCACGTCAGTGGAAGGCTGGGCCCGTTGTAGCTGCCTATTATGCCGAAAGACGAGAGTATTAAGAAGATCCTGCTGATTGGTTCTGGTCCGATTGTGATCGGTCAGGGCTGTGAATTTGACTACTCTGGAGTGCAGGCCTGCAAGGCTCTGCAGGAGGAAGGCTATGAAGTGGTCCTGTTGAATTCAAATCCGGCGACCATCATGACCGATCCAGAGTTCGCCACGCGGACCTACGTGGAGCCAATCACCCCCGATGTGGTGGAGCGCATCATCATCAAGGAGAAGCCGCAGGCCTTGCTGCCGACTTTGGGTGGTCAGACCGCGCTCAATACTGCGATGGATTTGGTGCGGCAGAATCGCTTGGAACCGTACGGGGTGAAGCTGATCGGGGCCAAAGCCGATGCGATTGAGAAGGGCGAGGACCGCCTGCTTTTTAAAGAGGCGATGCTCAAGATTGGGTTGGATGTGCCAGCGTCTGAAGTGGTGCACACCATGGAGGAAGCTCTGGCAGCCGCCGAGAAGATTGGCACGTTGCCACTGATTATCCGTCCAGCTTACACCCTTGGCGGTGCGGGCGGTGGCATTGCTTACAACAAGGAAGAGTTCAAAACCATCGTCCACAGTGGCTTGGATCTTTCGCCAGTGACCGAAGTTCTCATTGAGGAGTCTTTGTTAGGTTGGAAAGAATACGAGATGGAGGTCATGCGTGATCGCGCTGACAACTGTGTGGTCATCTGTTCGATCGAGAACCTGGACCCTATGGGTGTGCATACTGGTGACTCCATCACGGTAGCGCCGGCGCAGACTCTAACGGATAAGGAATACCAAATGATGCGTGACGCATCGTTTGCTGTGATTCGTGAGATTGGAGTGGAGACGGGTGGATCTAATATTCAGTTTTCGATCCAGCCGGAAACGGGCCGAATGATCGTGATTGAAATGAACCCGCGTGTGTCACGTTCCTCGGCCTTGGCATCCAAAGCTACTGGGTTCCCGATCGCCAAGATCGCTGCCAAGTTGGCCGTGGGCTACACTTTGGATGAGTTGCCCAACGACATCACTCGTGAGACTCCAGCAAGTTTTGAGCCGACGATTGATTACTGTGTGGTGAAGATCCCGCGCTTCACGTTCGAGAAATTTCCCAAAGCCGATACGACTCTCACCACGATGATGAAGAGTGTGGGCGAGGCCATGTCGATCGGCCGTACCTTCAAAGAAGCCCTGCAGAAAGCACTGCGTTCCTTGGAAATCGGGCGCTTTGGCATGGGAGCCGATGGCAAAGACGCCGCGGTAGATTTGTCGATCGATGTGATCGAGCGCAAGCTTCGTGTACCTTGCGCCGAACGGATTTTCTTCTTGGGCGAAGCCTTCCGCCGCGGCCTTACCGAAGAGGAAGTGTTCAAGCTGACGGCCATTGATCCTTGGTATTTGCGTCAGATCAAGACGTTGATCGATACTGAGGAAGCTTGGAAAGCAGATCCTGCTAGCATTGATTTGCGCCGTGCCAAGAAGTTGGGCTACTCAGATCGTCAATTAGCATGCATCTCAGGTAAGACGGAGCTGGAGATTCGTGCCGACCGCAAGGCTGCTGGCTTGGTGCCAACGTATCGCTTGGTTGATACCTGTGCTGCGGAATTTGAGGCTTACACGCCCTATTTCTACTCGACATACGGCGAAGAGAATGAAGCCCGCGGCAATGATAAGAAGAAGGTGATGATCCTCGGTGGTGGCCCCAATCGCATAGGCCAAGGTATCGAGTTTGATTATTGCTGTGTGCATGCCGCATTCGCGCTGAAGGAGCTGGGGTTTGAGACAATCATGGTCAACTCCAATCCGGAAACGGTCTCCACGGATTACGATACCAGCGACAAGTTGTTCTTCGAGCCATTGACTCTGGAAGACGTGCTCAACATTCACGAGCAGGAAGATTGCTGGGGCGTGATTGTGCAGTTCGGGGGGCAGACGCCGCTCAATTTAGCCAAGGATCTGGAAGCAAACGGAGTCCCGATCATTGGCACTTCGCCGCGCAGCATCGAGCTCGCTGAGGATCGCGAGTTCTTCTCCACCTTGTTGGAGAAATTAGGCTTGAAACAAGCACCTGCGGGCACCGCTACTTCCAAGGAAGGTGCCTTGGCGGTGGCTAAGGAGATTGGTTACCCTGTCTTGGTGCGTCCTAGCTTTGTGCTAGGAGGACGTGCCATGATGATTGTCTACAATGATGCTGAGCTTGGGCATTACATGGAAACTGCCGTCGAAGCGAGCCCTGATCGTCCGGTGTTGGTCGACCGTTACCTAGAGGAGGCTACCGAGATTGATGTTGATTGCATCAGTGACGGTGAGACCTCTGTGTTAGGAGCCATTATGGAGCACATTGAGCAGGCAGGTGTGCATAGCGGTGATAGTGCATGCGTGATCCCGTCTTTTAGTTTGTCGGACAAGATCAAAATCGAAATTACCGTTGCTGCCAAAGCTTTGGCAAAAGGGCTAGAAGTACGTGGCTTGATGAACATACAGTTTGCCGTCAAGGACAACGAATTGTACGTGATTGAGGTTAACCCGCGCGCCTCCCGCACCGTGCCCTTTGTGAGTAAAGCGATCGGTGTGCCGCTAGCAAAGTTGGCGGCCAAGATCATGGCGGGTAAGACTTTGAAAGAGCTAGGCTTTACCGAAGAGATTATTCCAACGCATCACTCAGTGAAAGAAGCCGTGTTTCCATTCATCAAGTTTCCCGGCGTTGATATTGCGTTAGGGCCAGAAATGAAGTCGACCGGCGAAGTGATGGGTATTGATGAGGATTTGGGTATGGCGTATGCCAAGTCCCAAATGGCCGCCTCGGTTGCCTTGCCCCTGGAGGGCAACGTGTTCATCAGCGTGCCCGATCGCACCAAGCCCGCAATTGGCGAATTGGCCGAAGGTTTTCATCAGTTGGGCTTCAAAATCTTTACCACCAAAGGCACGGGTAGCGAGTTGGACAAGAGCAACGTGCCGCACACGGTCTTGCCCAAGCTAGCAGAGGGACGACCCAACGTTTTGGATATGATCAAGAACGGCGAAATTAGTTTCTTGGTCAACACGCCCGATGATTTGGGAGCGCATGAAGACGCTGTCAAGATTCGTGCCGCCTCAGCGTCCAATCGCATTCCGATCATGACCACTCTGAGTGGCACACGCGCCAGCTTGGCAGCAATCAAATCTTTGCAGGCTAGGGAACTAACAGTGACGTCCTTACAAGAATACCATCCGTCTCTGGCCCAGGGGTAAAGAAAGAGATGCGACTGTCAGTCGCATCCGCTTCACTGCACGGATACTCACAACCTGCGCGGCGGGCCGTTGCGAAATTTCAGGGCGCTGCCCCCGTAGTCGATCAGCGCTTCATGCATGATGAGGAAATCGGCTCCAAGGATTCCGTCCATGCGGATGGTGCGGTTCCGTGCCGGGGCATTGTTGATGGCGTCGAGATTGAGTACATTGGCACGATAGGGACCGAGCTGTCGGTACTGATTGCCGACTTGTAGCTCATGCACAATGCCCTTTTTAGTGGTGGCATTGCGCGAACCTAGCCAGGCGAGGCGCAAGTTAGAGTCCTCCAAATTCTGCATGCAGCGTTCTGCGAAACGTTGGTCGAGCACCGTGTGACTGGCTCCGCTATCGACCAGGAACACGCCTGGATGGCCGTTGACCCGCACATTAACAAAGTTCAGCCCAAAATCATCGCGTATCATGGCGACGTTATGAGGCAACTGCACGCATTGGCACAGCAAGCCGACCGAAAGCAGGAGGAGGAGAAAGCGCATGGGAGGAACCTTAAGACAGCTGCCACCCTGCCCGGTATTCACGCCGAATCAAGGCATCGGCTTCGGGAGCGTTCAGTGCCTTCATATTGGGGCCATCCCAATCGAGTTTCTTGCCCAATCGGATGGCTAGGTTGCCTAGCAAGACCATCTCTGTGAAGGGACCGGAATGATCAAAGTTCGACAACGCCGCTGGCCCACCCTGACAGGCGTTTACCCACTCAATGTCCTCACTACTGTCGGGAGCGCGCAGGACGGTTTGTGGTGTTTCGGCATACTCCTCTACCAGTGACTTTGGGTAGGTGAAGATCTTGGTACTACTACGTTTGAACAGCAGCTTGCCTTTGTCGCCAATGAGGATGCTGTCGAACTTCACGGCACTTTGCGGAGTGAAATCGGTGCCTTCGAAGACCGAGGCGTCGGGCATGCGGCGCTGTTCTTTGGCGCCATCATACCAACAGAACTTCAGGTCGTGCGAATACGGGCCCTCAGGAAAGCGGTAGGTGACTTTGGAACTAACTGGCGCTGATAGGATCGTGTTGCCCTTGGATTCTGCTTGAACACTAATAGGGTGCTTCAAATCGAGCGCCCAATAAGGCATGTCCATAATGTGACACCCCATGTCCCCCAAGGCTCCCGTACCAAAGTCCCACCAGCCACGCCAGTTGAATGGCACATAGGCGTTGTTGTATGGACGGTCCGGCGCAGGGCCCAACCAAAGGTACCAATCCATGCTATTCGGCACAGGCTGTGATGCGGGCATGCTCCTCATGCCCTGCGGCCAAATTGGTCGATTGGTCCAGCAATGCACTTCTCGCACTTTACCTATGATTCCAGCACGAATCAGCTCCACAGCACGGCGAATAGGTTCACCAGCATGCGCTTGATTGCCCATCTGCGTTGCCACACCTTGTTCCTTGGCCACCTGTGCCATCAGGCGTGCTTCCCAAATCGAATGCGACATAGGTTTCTGACAGTAGACATGCTTGCCCAGCCGCATGGCTGCCACCGCAGCATGGCAATGGCTGTGATCTGGCGTGGAAACACTCACCGCGTCAATGCGATCCGCTTCCTTATCTAACAACAAGCGAAAGTCTTTGTAATACGACGCTTTGGGATGCTCGTTGGTGGTGTCCTTGTTACGCTTGCCACTACGGCGCCTGTCATCTACGTCGCAAAGGGCGACAATGTCCGCACCAGCATTGCTGATGTCGCGTACTTCACCGGCGCCTTTTCCACCAATGCCAATGCAGGCCACTTGCAAGCGTTCATTGGCGCCAAAGACGGTGCTGGGGACTACTTGGAACGCAAAGGCCGCGGTGGCAGCGCCCTTGAGAAAACCGCGACGTGATAGAGATGATACGGGGTTCATTACAGACTTTGGTTAGATTTTGGGTCTAGTTGGCAGGGGCATGAATCTCGATGTCATCCCACATGCCCGTGTCATCAAAGGAGCCAATGCCAAACAGACCTTTGCCAAAGGTCTTGTCCGTTGCCTCCATGATCGGCCTACTCATGTCATCGAAATAGACGGCGATGGAACCCGTGGAGGCGCGACGTTCGATTTTCACCAAATGCCACGTGTTATCCTGCCAGGGCGTGCCTTCGGTGGTATTGCTAGAAATTTTGACGCGTGGTTTGCCATCGACAATGAAGATTTGATTGGCGTGGTCATCAGTTTCTTGTCCCAAGTGGACATAGTAGAAATGGGCAGGGTCCTGATACCCAAAGAAGAAACACAAATCACGGTGCCCATAACTCGGGTGTGTCGACTTTACTTTGGCCGTCAACACGAAGTCATCTAACATCACTCCTTCACAAAGGGCGATGTTGAAAGGACTGCGGTGCGGTGGTTTGTAGTCGCTACGCTTCTTAGTCAGTTCAAACGCTAGGTCTTCACTGTCCTTCGCTACTTTGGTCAACTCCCATGCAGAATTATCTGTCAGCTTCCAGCCCTTGGTGCCCCTGGAAAAGTCCTCCTTGAAAAGGAGCTTGGGTCCATGGTGATCAGCCGAAACAAACAGGCTAAAACCGAGAGCGAGTGAAAGCTGAAGTAGGATGGAGCGATTCATGCAGAGAGGGCATTTTGAGGGACTCGCCAGCAAATGTAAACCCTTCCCACCATCCCACACCGGTAATAGGGTGTGGCTTGTGTTAACAAGCTATCATGTTAAACAAACTAAATTTGTATACCCTCTAATCGTGTTCGCGCATTGTTGGTCTAGGCTATCATTGTTGGGCAAAATGAATAACTTAAACATACTTACGGCTTTGTTCATCATGGTGGCTTCAGTCGAAGCAGATGAGCCTCCGAAGAAGGGTGCAGACATACTGGGCAGCTGGCAGAGCGTGGAAGTCTGGGACGCTGGAGTGAAGCGAGAAGCCGAATCCGTGAAGCAACTACAGATCGAATTCCGAGATGATAAGTTCGTGGTCCGCCTTTGAATAACCCTCGCAAAATCTTGTTGATGCCACGCCAGTGCGTATACTGCGTGTTGTTTACGAAACCTGGCTTTCGGCCAAGCGGCCAAGCACGGCCTTCTGAACGTGCAGGCGATTCTCGGCTTCTTGGAAGATGGTGTCGGCGTGGGATTCTAAGACGTCGGCGGTGATTTCTTTGCCTCTGTACGCAGGTAAGCAATGCATGACCAAGGCCTTGGGCTTGGCGAGGGCGACGATGCTTTGGTTAATCTGATAAGGTTCGAGGATCTCTAAACGATCGGCGGCCTCGTCTTCTTTACCCATGCTGACCCAGACATCGGTGTAAATCACATCAGCGTCTTTGGTGGCGTTGCTCAGGCTTTCTTCGCAGGTGATACGGCCAGATTGGAAGCGGCTTAGGAAATCTGCTGGTGGGTGAAAGGACCTGGGGCCTGCGAGAACGAGGTTAAAATCGAGTTTTTCGGCGGCCCACATCCACGAGCGGGCGACGTTGCAATCGACATCGCCTGCCCAGACAACTTTTTTGTCTTGCCAAGTACCGAGCTTTTCTTGAATAGTTAGTAAATCTGCGAGGATTTGACAGGGATGCTCGTCGTTGTCGAGGGCATTGATGGTAGGGATGGCGCTGAGTTCAGCAAACCTTACAATGTCCTCATGGGCATCAGTACGAATGATGCAGCCGTGCAGCATACGCCCAAGGACGCGGGCGGTGTCTTCGATGGGTTCGCCACGGCCCAATTGAAGATCGCGACTGGATAGGAACATGACGGCACCGCCGAGTTCGCGCACACCGATCTCAAAACTAACACGTGTGCGTGTCGAAGATTTGGTGAAGATCAGCCCCCAACACTGGTTAGCTAGAGGTTGATAAGTGCCGGCGTTACTTTGACGCTTGACTTTGAGGTCTGCGGCAAGATCGATGAGATCGATTAGTTGTTCGGCGGACATTTCTTCGATGGATAACAAATGTTTCATCAGAAAGGAAAGGTAGGCGGGTGCTTGCTCGGCTGTGTTGCGCGGAATGCGACTACTGCAATACAGCAAGCTTTTCGAAATTCGACTTGAGCATGAAGACCGCGGTATCGACTTCGGCTTCTGTCACGTTGAGCGGTGGCAACAGGCGCACTACGTCGGGCCCAGCGGGCACGGTCAATAGTTTGGCTTTGTTGAAGGCATTGACTACGTAGACGGCTGGCGGCATGCTAGATGCCACGCAGTTTGGAAAGGTAGCGATGGCTTCGGCATCTAAGACCAGGCCTAACATCAGGCCCTTGCCGCGAATGTCTTGAACAAAGGGCAATTGCGCTTCGAGGAGCTGCGTGTGCAGGCGTTCACCCATGGCTGCAGCGTTGGTAGCGAGGTTTTTCTCAAGAATCTCTTCTAAAACTGCAGTCACTGCGGCACAAGCTAGCGGCGATCCACCGTAGGTAGTTCCGTGAGAACCTGGCCCTAACAGGTCACATAACATGGTATTGTCGCCAAATGTTACAGGGCGTTTCCGAATCCAAGCTGCGCCAAACGGAAAGCCGCCGCCCATGCCTTTGGCCCAACTAACGGCATCGGGTAGCATCTTTACTTTGGAGGGGTCTTCGCCGAGCACGGATTCTAGGCCACGCAGATGGCCGCTACGACCACCACCACATTGGATTTCATCTAACAGAAACAATAAGTTGTGTTTCCTGCATAGTTCCTTGATGGTAATCAAGAACTCGGGTGTGGCCACATTAATACCGCCTTCGCCTTGAATGGGTTCTATCAAAATGGCGACGGTTTCTTCTCTGATGCCTTGGCGTAATTCGTCAACATCATTGTAAGCCAAGTGACGGAAACCTGGGATTAGCGGTGCAAAACCTTGCTTGACCTTAGCCTGAGCGGTCGCCGAAATGCCGGCGAGGCTTCGGCCGTGGAAGCAGCGGCCAAAGGTGATGATTTCTGTTCGGGGTTCGCCCGACTTCTGTGGGTGTTTATGGCCGTATCGCCGCGCCAACTTGTACAGTGTCTCGTTGGCCTCACCGCCACTGTTACAAAAGAACACTTTGCCTGGTTCTTGCATGATTTGCTCGGTGAGCAGGCGCGCCAGAGTCCCCTGATTGGGGCTCTGGTAAAGGTTGGAGCAGTGCACCAAGTTAGACGCCTGGGCATGCAAAGCTGCGGTCAGGCGTGGGTGGGCGTGACCAATCGAGGATACGGCGATGCCACTGCCAAAGTCGAGATACTTCTTGCCATCCTCATCCCACAACCAACAACCTTGACCACGGACGGGAGTCACACGAAAGCGGCCATAGGTAGGCGCAACGTAGTTCTCGAACAGTCCCGGTGTCGATTGGTCAATGGTGGCTTTCATGGAGAGGGGAATACCTTATAGAACTTTCCAGAAAAGGCAACGCGCTTTGCCTTCTGCTGATGGGCTGGCATAGAAACAGAGAAGCCTCATTCTGGCGGACTAGAATGAGGCGGTGTGAATTACTATGGCGAGTCTAACGTAATACTATTATTCGGCGGAATCTATGAAGACATCATCAATAAAGAAACCTGCGCCGTTTGTGCTGTTGGATCCGGCATCGACGAACTCAAACTCTATGATCACCTTCTGACCAAAGGTTGGTAGCTCAACGGCGACTTCCTGCCAGCTATCAGAACTACCGGTGAAGATCAAGCCATTGTCATCATTGCCTTCTTCCAGAATGTTGCCGGAAGTGTCCAAGATGTTGACACGCCCAGCAGAATCGTCATCAGCATCAAGATAGTAAGAGAAGGTTATGGTGGGTGGACTGACGAAGCTCAATAGATCGGCTTCGGGAGACTGCAGAGCAATGTGTGTACCATCAGTGTAGTTGGCATTCAGTGCGGTGCCAGCTGAAGCGGCACCCGCTTTAGCGCCGATGCTAGGCGCGCCCACTTCCCACTCTGTGCTACCAGAGTTGGTGGGCCGCATGGTAGCGGTCCAACCATTGAGGCCATTCTCAAAGCCTTCGTTCAGTGGCGGTGCGGCACCCGCGACCCGCACGCGGTAGAACTTCTGACCGTCCAAATTGCCAGCTGCATCCACATACGTTGTGGACTCGGCGCCTTGCTCACCTAACACTCCCGTCACAAGTTCTGACCAATTCGTCAAATCATTCGAGGCGTCGATGGCATACGTTTGTGAGTCGGACGAATTCCAACTCACCGTCGATTTGTTGTCTGCGTTGATTTCGAGGTTACCTATGGCGAGTGGTGCTTTGCCGGTATCAATGACGCGGATATTGTCAAAGTGGTAGGTCATTCCTGGCTCAGACCATGCGCCTTGATTGACTACATTGAAGCCAGGGTTAAGGTCTTCAGGATTATCTGGATCACTGGCATTCAAGACGAATTCATCGAGGACCGCACTGAAGGTGCGAACATGTTGGTCAGCACCAAATCGGTGCATGGCGAAAGGTTGTGCGCCGCCGCCAGTGGTACGGATCACCAGGTTCTGCCAGTTCCCGTTGCCCCAATTACCTTCGCTCTGATCTTCAAAGATCACGTCCATGCGCAGCACGTAGCGCTGCCGAGCCGCCATCGGCAATCGTGAGATGGACTCCAGAATGGATCCTTTAAGAGGGATTGTGAAGTCCTGAGTCCAGCTACCGTTGGTGGTGAAGGCCAACTCCAAAGAACCTTCGCCTTCTGTGACAGAGAGGTCATCCGGGCCAGTCTTCTTGTGCAAGGAATTGGTGTAACGTTCTGAGATCGTGACAAGGGATTTCACTTCATCTTCGGTTTCAAAGCCATTGATCACTGTGACCTCTGGTATCGCTCCAGGCACGTACAAGTCGATTAAGCGAATGTTATCAATGAATATTTCCAGAGAACCAGGATCGTCTCCCACGCCATACTGATCGATAATTTGGAGAGTGATGACCTCCTCGGCGACGAGGTCATTGGAGATCAAATCCAGAGGCAAGGACATCGAGAGGGCGCCTGAGTTGGACTCTAGCTGAGCATAATCCCAGCCATTCACGCGGAACTGAATGTTACCCCAATTGTGTCCAGACTCAGGAAACAGTACATCTACACGGATGATGTAGCGTGCCTCGGCGCGCGAAGCCCAGGCTTGCTTGACCAGATTACTTGCTTCTTCCGAAAGTACGATATCACCATCGGCGCCAAAGCCGTAGTTATCGGTAAGTGTGATTTTGAGAGCCTTCTCGCCGTCGGTCACGCCCAAGTCATCTGCTCCAGTCTTGGTATGAGAGGAGAACTCGGCGCGATCTCCAGTGAGAGTGACCAGGTCGATGCCGTCTTCGAAGGATTCAAGAATTGTAACCGTCTGGCTTTGCAGGAGCGAAGTGAAAAAAGCCAGGCCAAACAGGGCCCTAAGAGTAAGACAGAGATAGCGTTTCATCGGTTTTGGTCCGGGTTCGAGGATCAATGTTAAACAGGTAGACTGGTTTATGCAAACCAATCTCCTGTCCCGAAAGCTAAAAGTTTCGCCCTATTGTCGCTCAGCGTTTCCCTGCCCTGTTTGCTTTGCCAACGCGCTGAACTGCCTTCATCCGTCAGGTTTCAACTGAAGGAGTAGCGTGTGTAAGCTGTTCCGTTCGGCACACGTGTAATGTCATGGCGCTCCCATCGGATCACCGCGAAGAGGGGCTCTTACGTCTTCCAAAGTTTCTGATTACCTTTGATATAACAAGTAATGGAGATCTAACAAGCAGGCGATGTGCACTTGAGCGATCGAGACTTCGGCAATCAAACTAATTGATTAACACTTCCACCAGATTCAGTCGCCCTGCCAGCGCTCCTTCTTGGTCGCAATACCGATTCCATCGGTAAGGCTCTAACTAGCGGAGTATAGTGATTACTATGGGCCATCAGGAGCGCAACTTTAGCGCTAAGGCTGGTCCATGGGATTCTTGGGAATGGTAGCACCTTTGGCTTCCAGCGGTTGTGGATAACTCTGATGTTGCAAGTAATGCTGTTCTAACAAACAGGTTATAGGTGCTTGAGCGATCATCACTTGGACGAGAAAAAGGCCCCTAATGGAATGGCGGCTCAAGGGGATCAGCAAGCGCGCGACCCAACTTTAGGCCAGTGGGCTGGCGCTTTGTATTTCGTTGGCCAAGCTTGGATCAATGAAATCACCCTGTAAGCCTTCGGTCAAATGTTGCAGCCGCTTGACGATCCGAGATCGATTTTGATTCCAGCTGCCACATGGGATGTAGCAGGAAGTGTAGGAAAATATTGATCCTAAACCTTGGTCAGCGTCGGTAGCCGAGAACAAGGAAATCAACTATTTGCGATTCACCAGCATGATGAATGTCTCTGGTTTGAAGGCCTGTGCGACTGTGATCCCTTTCTTCCGAAGAATTTCGGCGGAGTGATCGCTGCAGCCATTGAGGCCCGCTGCGAAGAACGCGGGAAGGTTATCCATGGCCTGTAGAAGTTTGGCTAAGACCTGTGGCAGGGCTTCGGCTTCCTTCCAGACCGGTATGATTGCCGCATAGTATCCTGAATCGGCGGTGAAATCAGTGGCCATGGCCATGGGGGTTTTTTTGAAAAGATACTTGCGAGTGCAAGCGGTAGTGAGTAAAGCAACGACCCTTAGTAAAAAGCTCGGGTGGCGGAATTGGTAGACGCGTGCGCTTGAGGGGCGTATGGAGCAATCCGTGGGGGTTCGATTCCCCCCTCGAGCACTTTCTTTTCCCGGGGAGGAAAGACTTCGACTTGGTGCGATAGGATTTTGTGCGGTGACTTGCAAGAATCCGCGGGGTAGCGTATAGATGAAGGTGGTCAGTGTTGACCAATGTCTCCTATCATAATGGCTAAGTATAGCGGGATCTGCCGTTGTTGTTGCTATGGCCTGCCTTGGTTCTGTTGAAAGGGTTTTAGCCTTCACACCAAACGAAGCTGAGCTTGAGATGGCTGACCTGGTGCGAAGTCACTTAAGCCAGGGGCGACCGAGCATGGTGATTGACCCGATGCTTAGTGTCTCCGCTCGAGCCAAAGCCAAGGACATGGGCACGCGTGATTACATAGCGCACACCGATCCTGATGGTTATGGCCCAAACAAAGCGGTGCAAATTGCAGGCTATAAGCTGCCTGAATGGTGGCCTAACGAGTTGGATTCCAATTTTATTGAGTCGTTGGCGTTTGGTTATAATTCTGTTTAAAAGGCCTTCGATGCTTGGATAGAGTTGGCCGCGCATGCGCCACATGTTCTTGCCCAAACGAACTTCTATCAAATCCAAACACGTTACGGCATCGGCTACGTGGAGGTGCCGGGTTCGACTGATATCCGTTACTTTGTCTTTCTGTCAGCGCCGCCGAGTCTCAAGCCGGATGCGATGCTGCAGCCGTACACCACCTAGCAGTTTGAGCACTTCAGCCTGCAACAGATAGACATTGGTGGAGAATATGACGATGGCGATCGTATCCCACCCCTTGTGGAGTTTGCCCTCGATCTAGATTCACAGCAAGTCGACCGCTTGCCAGCGGTGCAGTTTGACTACTCAAAGGACGCGATTGTTTGGCCTGTTGCGATCCGATCAGGGCTCGGTGCAGATTGTCTTGCAGGCTTCGACGAATTTGCTGCAGTGGCGGCAGATCCCAGCAAGCTCGTGAGTCTGGTGAGTTCATCATGGAGCTAGGGGAAGCTTCGCGGCGATACATGCGCCTGGCTGCTCCATGGTAAGACAATATCGCGACATTTACGCAAAAGCCCACTCAGTAACGAGCCGCTAGCTGACGATAATGTGTTCGAATTTCAAAGAATCCGTTTCGAACAGCCCGTAACTAATAGTACCGAAACGTCA
>MDTC01157912.1_pt1 | contig 19390 bp, 5 predicted proteins | sample 811181 | NCBI WGS metagenome assembly MDTC01 (sample SAMN05326644, study PRJNA326480) | marine metagenome | isolation source: seawater | place: Pacific Ocean: North | collected 2011
ATTTGCGGTTCCTTCTAAAACTGTTGCTCCACTAACAGTTGCTGCTCCTGTAATATGTGTTGCTCCTCCTACACTTAATGTTGTTTTTAAATCAGTTGCTCCTCCTACACTCAATAATCCTTCTACTGTTCCTGAACTAGCAACACTCAAAGTATTTGATAATGTAGCTGCTCCAGTTACATCTAAAGAACTTTTTAAAGTTGTTGCCCCTGATACAGTTGCTGCTCCTGAAATATGAGTTGCTCCACTTATAGTTGTTACACCACTTACATCCAAATTATCTTTAATAATTGTTGCTCCACTAATAGTTGCTGCTCCTGTAATGTGAGTTGCTCCTCCTACACTTAAGGTTGTTTTTAAATCTGTTGCTCCTCCTACACTAAGAGTAGAAGTTAATGTCGTTGAATCTCCAACACTTAATGTTGTTTTTAAGTCAGTTGCTGCTCCTACACTCAATAAACCTGTTACTGTTCCAGATCCTGCTACACTCAAAGTATCAGATAATGTTGTTGCTCCTGTTGCAGTCAATGTATCTTCTAATAGTGTTGCTCCACTAACAGTTGCTGCTCCTGTAATGTGAGTTGCTCCTCCTACACTTAATGTTGTTTTTAAGTCAGTTGCTCCTCCTACACTTAAGGTTGTTTTTAAATCAGTTGCTCCTCCTACACTCAAATATTCTTTAACTGTTACAGGTGCTGAAACATCTAAATTAGATTCAATTACTGTTCTTCCTCCCGCTACAAGAGCATAATTTTCTGTAGGTCCTGAACAATCAGGTTGATTTTCAATATATAAAGATGCGGCTCTGGTTAATGTGCTTGTTCCTTTTGCAATATTACCATCTTTAATATGCATAGACGCTACTATATCTGTATTTTGTCTCAAAGTCATTGATTCAGGTCTAATACTTGCTCCATAAAATCTGTTATCTGATGCTGTATTAGAATTATTTCCGTCAACTGTTCCTTTTACAATTAATTGAGCTGCATCAGTTGAAGAATATGTTTTATCGTAATCAACTATTACTGCTGCATCTGTGTCTATTGCACTTCCATTTCCTACTGCTAATCTTCCCTCTAAATCTGAGTTTCCTACTACTTTAAATGAACCTCCAACACTTAAATTATCACTCAATTCAGTTTCTCCTCCGACACTCAATGTTGTTTTTAAGACAGCTGCTCCTGATACACCTAATGTTGAACCAAGCTTAGTTGCATCTCCAACACTTAAAGTATCTTTTAGAGTTGTTGCTCCTGATACACCCATTGTTCCTGCCAAAGTTGAATTAGTTCCTACACTTAATGTTGTTTTTAAGTCAGTTGCTCCTCCTACACTCAATAAACCGGTTACTGTTCCTGATGAACCTACACTTAAGGTTGTTTTTAAGTCAGTTGCTCCTCCTACACTTAATAAACCGGTTACTGTTCCGGATGAACCTACACTTAAGGTTGTTTTTAAGTCAGTTGCTCCCCCTACACTTAATAATCCCTCTATTGTTCCTGAACCATTCACACTCAAAGTATCGGATAAGGTTGTTGCTCCTGTTACATCTAAAGTTGAATCAAGAGTTGCAGCTCCTTTAATATTTGCTGTTCCTTCTAAAACTGTTGCTCCACTAACAGTTGCTGCTCCTGTAATATGTGTTGCTCCTCCTACACTTAAGGTTGTTTTTAAGTCAGTTGCTCCCCCCACACTTAATAAACCAGTTACTGTTCCTGATGAACCTACACTTAATGTTGTTTTTAAGTCAGTTGCTCCTCCTACACTAAGAGTAGAAGTTAATGTGGTTGAATCTCCTACACTTAAGGTTGTTTTTAAATCAGTTTCTCCTCCTACACTTAATAATCCTGTAATTGTTCCAGATGAACCTACACTCAATGTTGTTTTTAAGTCAGTTGCTCCTCCTACACTTAATAAACCAGTTACTGTTCCAGATTCACCTACACTTAAGGTTGTTTTTAAGTCAGTTGCTCCTCCTACACTTAACACATTTGAGAGTGTAGTTGTATTTCCTACACTTAATTTTCCGTCCATATTTGCACCTCCTACATCTAAATCACCACTGGTTCCAGAAAATACTTCCCCTGTATTTGTTGCATTTTTCAAAAATACAAATTTTTCTGAACTATCATCATAACCAAAGAAACCTAATTTAGAATCAGTACCATCATGGTATTTAAATGCTATACCTCTATCCAAACTATCATCTGTTTGGGAACCTAAAGTAAAAATAGGATCAACTACTTCAACTGTTGTAGAATTATATGTAGTAGTAGTTCCTTGAACAGTCAAATCACCCTTAATAACCATTGCTCCTTTTACACTTACATCACCATGAATACTTGTTGCACCACTTATTTCAGTGGAACCACTTATTATTGTTGATCCAGTTATATGAGTTGCTCCTCCTACACTTAATGTTGTTTTCAAGTCAGTTGCTCCTCCTACACTTAATAAACCAGTTACTGTTCCTGAACCAGCAACACTTAAAGTATCAGATAGAGTTGTTGCTCCCGTTACATCTAATGTTGAATCAAGAGTTGCAGCTCCTTTAATATTTGCAGTTCCTTCTAAAACTGATGATCCACTAACAGTTGCATCACCGGTGATATGAGTTGCTCCTCCTACACTTAATGTAGTTTTCAAGTCAGTTGCTCCTCCTACACTTAATAAGCCTTCTACTGTTCCTGATTCTCCAACACTAAGTGAATCTTTTAATGTTGTTGCTCCTGATACACCCATGGTTCCTGCTAAAGTTGTTGCTCCTGATACACCCATTGTTCCTGCCAAAGTTGTATTGGTTCCTACACTCAATGTTGTTTTAAGAGTTGTTGCGCCCGATACACCCATTGTTCCTGCCAAAGTTGTATTGGTTCCTACACTCAATGTTGTTTTTAAATTGGTTGCCTCTCCTACACTTAATCCACTATGCAAGGTTGAATATCCAATTACAGTTCCTGCTCCACTTATTATTGTATCTCCCGAAATATGAGTTGCTCCTGCTACACTTAATGTTGAATTTAAGGTTGTTGAATCACCGACACTTAAATCATGTTTTAAAGTTGTAGAACCAGATACACCTAAAGTTGATTCAATTGTAACTCTTCCACCTGCAATCATTGCATAATTTTCAGTAGGTCCCGAACAATCAGGTTGATTTTCAATGTATAATGAAGCTGCTCTGGTTAATGAACTTGTTCCTTTAGCGATATTTCCATCTTTAACATGAACTGTTGCTACAATATCAGTATTTTGTCTCACAGTCATTACCTGAGGAATAAAACTGGCTCCATACATTCTATTTTCAGATGGTGTATTACTATTATTACCTGAAACATTTCCTTTAACCAATATTTGTGCCCCATTAGAATCAAAAGTTCTATCATAATCTACAATTAATCCATAATTAGGATCTAGTGATTCTCCGTTACCAATGGCAGCGTAACCTTCTAAATCAGCATTACCTTTCACAGCAATTGATCCACCTACACTTAAATTTCCTCCAACTTCACCTGCTCCTCCTGCACTTAAATTTCCTTTAATCGATGTATTTCCTTCAATTGTTGTTGATCCACTAATAACAGCATTACTATTAACATGCACTTCTCCTGAAACACTTAAGGTATCATTTAATCTGGTTTCACCACCAACACTTAATTTACCTTTAATACTGGTATTTCCTGATATTGTAGTTGCTCCACCAATAACTACTGCTCCCGAAATAGTTGTGTCTCCTCCTACACTTAATGTAGTTTTTAAGGTTGTTGCAGATGATACATCCAAGGTATTTGCAAATATTACTGCATTACCAACACTTAATGTAGATTCCATAGTAGATGTTTGTTTTACACTTAATGTTTTTTCACAATCAATTCCATCTAATGCTAAAGAACTTGTAAATATTGCTCCTCCTACACTTAACGATGATACCAAAACTGTTGCTCCGCTTACTGTTATTGCCCCACTTATGGTTGTTCCCCCTGTTATATCCATATTTCCTCCTATATTTGTATTTCCTGTAACACTTAATACATTAGATAATACAGTAGCATTAGCAACACTTAATGAACCACCTAATGTTGTATTTCCAGATATTGTTCCTGCTCCACTAATTACAGTTGCTCCTGTTATATCCATTGTTCCTCCTACATTAGTATTTCCAGCTACACTTAAAACATTAGATAATGCGGTTGCAGAAGCTGCACTTAATGAACCATGGATTATTGTATTTCCTGAAATTGTTCCTGCTCCACTAATCACTGTTACTCCTTTAATATGTGTTGCTCCTCCTACACTTAATGTTGAAGTTAAAGTTGTTGAATCACCAACACTTAATGTTGTTTTTAAATCTGTTGCTCCTCCTACACTTAAAGTTGATGTTAATGTTGTTGAATCACCAACACTTAATGTTGTTTTCAAATCTGTTGCTCCTCCTACACTTAAAGTTGATGAATTTGCAATGGCTCCACTTATATTAACTGCTCCTGAAATATGAGTTTCTCCTCCTACACTTAAAGTTGTTGTTAATGTAGATGCTCCTCCTACACTTAATGATGATTTTAAAGTTGAGGAAGATTCTACACTTAATGTGTTATTAATGGTGGCTTCATTAAGAGCGAGAGTTGTAATATCAACAGTTCCCACCAAATTACCAAAAATATTTCCGGCAACACTTAATGAAGATCCCACAGTTGTTGCTCCACTTAAGGTAGATGCTCCACTAACAGTTAATCCTCCAACAATATCTGTATTACCATCTACCTGTGTATTACCAGTAACACTTAAAGTTCCTACTATACTGGTATTTCCTGATATTGTTGTTGCACCACTAATAACAGTTGCTCCTGTAATATGAGTTGCTCCTCCTACACTTAATGTTGAAGTTAATGTTGTTGAATCACCTACACTTAATGTTGTTTTTAGGTCTGTTGCTCCTCCTACACTTAATGTTGAAGTTAATGTTGTTGAATCACCTACACTTAGGGTTTTTCTTAAAGTAACTGCTTTTTCCATATTTGTTTCTTCAGAAACACTTAATTTATCTGAAATTATAGCAGCTCCAGAAATATTTAATGTTCCTCCAATGAAAGTTGCTCCTGATAAATGAGAAACATCACCTACACTTAATGTTGAGTATAAAGTTGTTGAATCACCAACACTTAGGGTGTTCCTCAATGTTGTTGCATCTGATACATCTAGAGTATCACTCATTGTTGTAGCTCCGGAAATTCCCATAGTTCCAGCTACATTACTATTCCCTGCAACACTTAGAGTATTTTCAAGGGTAACTGCTCCATTAATATTAGCTGTTCCAGTCACATCCAATAATTTTGATGGAGCTGTATTTCCTATACCCACTTGTCCATTTGAATCCATATGTAATTTAGCTGAATTATTTACCAACATTTGAATTGTTTGTCCATTTGCTGCATTAACGAATGTAGCTCCATTCGAATTTTGTCTCAAGGCATAACTGTTTGCATCTTTATGGTCGTAATGAGAAACAAATACTTCATCAGTAGTAACTGAATGAATTGCTGCTCTTCCCAAATAAACAGTCTGATCAGTATCATGATTTACATCCAATAATCCTCCTGCTGTATCCAAACCTATAGCAACAGCACCTTTTAATACTGTTCCCCCACTAATGTAACTGTCTCCTTTAATATGTGTTACTCCTCCTACACTTAATGATGATGCTAAATCAGTTTTTCCTAAAACACTTAAGGTTCCTTTAATACTTGTGTTACCACTAATTACAGTGTTTCCTGAAATGGTTGTATCACCAACTAAATCTGATGTTCCACTAACAGATAAATTACCAGTTGCATCAATTGAACCAACATCTAAATCTCCCTTTGTTCCTGAAAATACTTCCGATGTATTGGTTGCGTCAGGAATAAATGTCATTTTACCTGAACTTGTATCAAATCCAAAGAAACCGGTCTTATTATCTTCCCCACTTTTCCAATTAAATTCGATACCTCTATCTTTAGAATCATCTGTATTACTACCAAGAGTAACGATAGGATCTTCTACGGTAATAGTTGTAGAATTAACTGTTGTGGTTGTTCCTTTAACCTGTAAATTTCCATCTAAAATAACAGATCCTTTAACGCTTAAATCACCATGTATGCTTGTATTACCACTGATTTCAGTTGTTCCACTAATAATAGTATTTCCTACTATCTCAGTGTTACCACCTATTTTACTGCTCCCAACTACACTTAAATTACCTTTAATACTTGTGTTTCCTGAAATTATTGTTGATCCACTGATAACTGTATCTCCTGTTAAATGACTAACACCTCCTACACTCACACTTCCTTTAATAACTGTATTGCCTGAAATTGAGCTTGCTCCTCCAATAACTGTATCACCAACAATATGAGTTGCTCCTCCTACACTTAAAGTTGAGGTTAATGTTGTTGAATCTCCAACACTTAAAGAATCTGTTAAAGTGGTTGATTGCCCTACACTTAAAGTTGAGGTTAGTGTTGTTGAATCTCCAACACTTAGTGTTGTCTTTAAATCCATTGCCGCACCAACGCTTAAAGAATCGTGAAGAGTAGTGGACCCAACAATTGTTCCTGCCCCACTAATTGTGGTTGCTCCTTTAATATGGGTTGCTCCTCCCACACTCAAGGTAGAAGTTAGTGTTGTTGAATCTCCTACACTTAATGTTGTTTTTAAGTCAGTTGCATCTCCTACACTCAAAGAATTAACCATTGTCACAGCTCCACTAACTAAACCAGTTCCCATAATAACTGTGTTTCCCTCAATTGTTGTATTACCAGAAATAGTTGCCGCTCCACTAATTACAGTTGCTCCTGTAATATGAGTTGCACCTCCTACACTTAAAGTGGATGTTAAAGTTGTTGAATCTCCTACACTCAAGGTATTTTGAACTGTTGTTGATTCTCCAACACTTAAAGTTTTAGTTAGAGTTGTGTGGTCACCTACACTTACTGTTCCTTGAATATCTGTTACTCCTCCTACACTTAATGAACCTTTAATACTAGTATTTCCCGAAATTGTTGTTGCGCCACTGATAATTGTTGAACCTGAAATATGTGTTGCGCCTCCTACACTTAGAGTAGAAGTTAAAGTTGTAGAATCTCCTACACTTAAAGAACTTTTAACAGTTGTATTTCCTGATATTCCAACAGTTGAATCTAATGTAACACTATTAGTTACACTTAATGTTCCATTTACAGCTGTTGCTCCGCTAACATATAAAGCATAATTGTTTATTTGTCCTTTTGTCGGTGCATCTTCGACATATAAAGTTGCAGCAGTTGAAACATTCCCACCATTAGTTCCTAAAGCTGCGGGAGCTTTTACTTTGAGTGAAGCTATTAATTCAGTTGAACCACCCGTTGTCATACTCTCTGGTTCAATTGATACTGCATAAAAGTTAGCATCTTTTGGTTCGGTAGCCGCTGTAAATCCCTTAGTTGAACCTTTAACTAATAATTGAGTTCCATTTTTTGCTGAAAAATCTCTGTCATAATCTATAATTAAACCATGATTTGCATCAAGTGAAGATCCATTTCCTATTGCTGCATATCCTTCTACATCAATTGTTCCCCCAACAACACTGTTACCTGCTACACTCATATTACCAACAACACTTGTTGCTCCACTTATTGTTGTTGCTCCACTAATAACAACATCTCCTGAAACATCTAGAGTACTAGAAAGCTTAGTTGCATCTGCTACACTCAAACTATTACCTATAACAGTTGACCCAGTTATTTCTGAAGTTCCAATTACATGTAATTTTGAACTTGGATTGGTTATTCCAATACCAACATTACCTCCTTCTTGAACAACAAAATGAGTTGAGCTAGATTCTTGTTCCAACCCTATAAAGTTTGTTCCTGTTCTTAAATTCCAATCAGTTCCCCCGGTTTTTTTCAATTTAACCGATACGTCTGATGAACTTTCAATGTGTAAATTTTTTGAAGGAGCTGAAGAACCAATACCAACTCTATTATTGGATGAATCAACATATAATGTATCAGTATCTACAGTTAAATCTCCAGATATTATTGTATTTCCTTGTAAATCAAATCCTCCTTCTAATGCAAATTGACCACCTACACTTAAATCACCACCAATAATACCGGTTCCATGGATTGTAGTAGCACCGCTAATAACCGTTGCTCCACTTACACCCAAAGCACCTGAAATATCTGTATTTCCACTTATAACTGTTGATCCTTTAATATGTGTTGCGCCTCCTACACTTAAAGTATCTTTCAAATCTGTTGCGCCTCCTACACTTAAAGTTCCTTTTACACTTGTATTCCCTGATATAATGGTTGAACCACTAATAGTTGTATTTCCAGAAATATCCGTATTTCCTTTTACTAAAAGATCTTTCTCTATCTCGGTATTATTACCTACACTTAATGTTGATGCAATTACAGTTGCTCCTGAAACAGACATACTTCCATCAGCAACAAGTGAATTAGAACCTCCGATACTTAAATTAGAATTTATTTTGGTATCACCCACAATTTGTGTAGCTCCACTAATAAATGTATTACCAGCAACATCTAAAGTTGATCCCAAAAAGGCTGCTGTTTTAACAGAAAGTGAATCTTTAATAGTTGTAGCTCCTGATACTCCTAAATCACCACCTAATGCTGTATTACTAGTTACACTTAATGTTCCTATAACTGCTGTATCTCCTCCAACATATAAACCATAATTATTAGTTGCATTATTAGGAGAATCCTCTATATATACTGTGGCAGCTGTTTCTACTGCTCCTCTTGCGACTCCTAAGTTACCTTTTTTAACTAATAAAGTTGCAACTCTTTGAGTATCTGCGTTGGTAGTCATTGTTTCAGGAGCAATAACCATTCCATAGAAATTATTATTTGCTTGAACACCATCATTATGTCCTTCAACATTTCCTTTAACATACACTTGTGCTGAATCTTTTTGAGTATAAACTTTATCATAATCCACCATTAAACCATAATTGTCATTCAATGCACTTCCATTTCCTATTGCTGAATATCCTTCTACATCTAGAGTATTGGTTGTTATCTTATTTTTAACAGATAAGTCAGCATTTAATACAACATTATCACCAACACTAAGAGTTTGTCGTAAAACAGTGCTTCCTGATACATTCATATTACCTGTCCAATACATCGCTCCACCGACACTCACACTTGAACTAAGAGTTACTGCTCCACCAACACTAAGTGTTGAGGTTAATGTTGTAGAATTTCCAACACTTAAAGTAGATTTTAAATCAGTTGCATCAACTACACTTAAACCTGATTTTAAATATGCATTACTCGCAGTGCTTAGAGAACCTACCAAAAATTGTGTTCCCGTAACACTCAAGTTATTACCTTTTAAGAAAACATCATTATGCATGTAAGATTTCTCTCCAATACTTAAATTTTCTTTAAGAAAAGTATGACCTTCTGTAGTTAAATTATTTTTAAGTAATGTTGCTCCGGTTACAGAAAGTTCGTCAGATAAAAATGTTTTTTCACCCACACTTAAATTTTTTTCTAAAAATTGATTTTCACCTACGCTTAGTGTATTTTTAAAGGTTACTGTATTTCCCACACTCAATTTATTTTCTAATGTTGTATTTCCCCCAACACTTAAAGTTGATTGTAAAGTTGATGAATCTCCAACACTTAATGAATTTTCTAAAGTTGTTCTTCCACCTACACTCATGGTCGATTTAAAAGTTGTTGAACCTCCTACACTAAGATGAGATAACATATAGGTAATTCCACCTACACTAACATTTGAGGTCAAAAATGAACTTCCTCCCACACTTAATGAAGATGATAATCTTGTCTTATCACCGACACTTAATGTTGAGGTTAATGTGGTTGATTCTCCTACACTTAATGTTTTTTGAACTGTTATTGAATCTCCTACACTTAACGTTGAGGTCAATGTTGTTGAATTACCAACACTTAATGTATTTTGAATAGTTGTTGATTTTCCTACACTTAATGTATCATTTAAAGTTGTTGTTCCTACTACATTTGAATTACCAGTTACACTAAGTGTATTATTAAGTTGAACTGCTCCTGTAACATCTAATGAACTACTCATAGTTACTGTTTTTGAAACAGACAACTGGTCATTTACATAAGATGCATTTCCTACACTAAGGTGTTCTTTTACAAACAAATTATGATCTAATTGTGTTGTTCCTCCAACACTTAGTGTTGTTTGGACAGTTGTAGATGAACCTACACTTAAACTATCTGTTATAGTTGTGGAATCTCCTACACTTAATTTCTTAGAAATTGTGCTATTAGCTGAAACAAATAATGATGATGCAATAATTACTGAATTTTTTACACTCAATCGCTCCTCTAATGTAGCAATACCTGTAAAATTTATAGGGGCTGTAACTGCAACTCCATTTCCTCCTAAACTTAAAGCTCCCTGAACAACTGAACCACCTACACTCAAATTTCCTTGGACTACTACTGTTCCATCTACATTTGCACTACCACCAACACTTAAAGTTTCTTTTAATGCGGTAGCTCCACTAATAGTTAAATCTCCTCCTGCCGTTACAGAACCACTCACATTTGCTGAAGATGCTGTTTTAATAAGACCACCAACACTTAGTGAGTCTTTTAATTGAACTGAACCAGAAACATCTAATGTATTGTTCATAGTTGTGACTCCAGTAATTTCAACAGATCCAGTCACATCCAAATTTTTCTTAAGATGGGTATTTTCATTTACACTTAGTTGATCTTCTAAATGAACCATTCCTGTAACAGAAAGAGAGCTACTAAGAGATGTTTCCTGTAAAACAGATAATGAACCATTAATAACTACACCGTCTTTAATACTGACTGTATTTTCAACTCTGGTGGCTCCATCAACATTCAATGTGCTTCCTAATTTAGTCGCATTTCCAACACTAAGACTTGTTCTTAATGTAGTTGCTCCAGAAACAAATGCTGTTCCTAAAGTATGGGTATTACCAGTTACTGATAAATTAGTTCCTATTTCTTGTGTTCCTGAAATATTTACATTTCCTGCTACTTTCATATTATCCCCAATACTGACTTCTGAATTAAATTTACTTGTTCCTAAAACTTGCAACGTAGATTTTAAAGCAGTTTCATTTGAAACACTTAAAGCTGCTCCTATTGCAACTCCTGCTACAGTAAGGTCACCTCCATTAAGATTTCCACCTACTGAAATATTTCCAAAATATGCATTCCCTGCCACACTTAATTGTTCTCTTAAAACAGCAGTTCCTTTAACACTAATTGAACTTTCAATGGTAACTTCTTTTTGTGTTGCCAACTTACCATCTGTTGTTATATCATTACCTACACTTAAAATGTCTTTTAAAATTGTTGCTCCAGAAACTCCTAATGTAGATGCCATTACAGTAGCACCAGATATATTCATTTCATCATTAATTGTAATATCTTCTTTAACAATTGTTTGCTGTGTTGTATTACCTAAAAAGGTTTGTCCCCCAACACTTAAATTACCTTGGACAATAGTTGTCCCAGCAATAGATACTGTATTTTTCATAGTTGCAGGACCCACAGTTACGAGAGTGCTAGCCAATGTAGTTGCATCTCCTACACTCAGCGTATTTCCAATTTTTGAGGCTCCTGAAATATCATAAGTTCCTGTAAATGTAGCGCTTCCGCTAACACTCAAATTACCTTGGACCTGTAATAAATCTTTTACGGTAATATTCTTTGTTTTCCAATCGGTCGGCATTTATATTATATTATAATAAAAAAAAAATATAATATAAACAAAAGCGTAACATGTTTAATTTAGTAATTCTGAAAAGAAAATTTATTAATTTCCAATAACATGTAGATCTGAAATTTATCAGAATGTTTTGTTGTACAACTAACTTTAATTGGAAATTTAATATCAAAAGTGTTATATGCATTTAAAGTGGAGTCTAAATTATTTGTAGTTGAATTATCATCATCTATTGTATTTAGTATTGTTTCAGTTGAAATATTCATTTCAAAATTTAATACTTCTTTTTTATTAGTATCACCATCTTTAATATATTTAAAGTTACCATCATCTACATACTCGAACGGAGCATCATTATTATAATTTTCAGGTAAAACACCGTAATCATAATCATCATTTTCTGTATAATTACAAACAGTATTTGAATTAACAAAAATTGTATCGAAATTAATTTTAATATTATTTAAATTTGTTTCACCTCCTTCTTGATATTTCACAAATCTCTCTCTTAATTGTGAAAAAGATGGTATAATTATAGAAGCTGAATGTGTAAAAAATGCAAATTTTTTAGTAGATATGTTTCTAACAACTGAATAAACTTTTATATAGTGATGCTTTCCTAAAGATAAAAATCTATTTGTATTACTACCATTATCATCCATGTAAATATTAAAAGGTGTATCCTTTACACAATCCCCAATAAATTTATATAAAACTAAGTTACTATTAAAATCATCAGAAATATTAACAATATTTTCTAAATAATAAAGTTGATCTTTATGTGCATTACTATCACTTTTATCATCTAGTTCCTTCACACAAAAAAGTTCATTATAAGAAATACCTAAATATGCTAAATAATTTTGTTCTTTTTCTTTACTTTGAAATATGTGTTGGACTTGTTTATTAGGGATTAAATTATCTCCATTATAATAATAATTATTATTAGGATCTTCACAAACTGTAGTTGTATGATAATTAAATACATTTTTGGTTTGTTCCTTGGTAAATGTATTTCCAAACATATTATCAAAACTAACAGTATCATATTTTCCAGAATTATTATAATTATTCATGTATAAATCATACCCATAAGAACTTGCATATTTTTTTGTATTTTCATAATTTGGTTGCATAAATAAAATATTGTAATAACTAAAAATATTATATTCTTTCAAAGTGCTGCTATTACTTAGTTGATATTCTGTTCCGTTGTCATTAATTATTTCTTTATAAAACTTTGATGTATTTCCATTAGAAGTTTTTGAAAACTCTTTTATAAATTTAATTTGAATTTTTGTTTCATCATTGATTACTGAATTTAAATAAGTAAAACTAGGATCAGTTATTTTCTGAGCAAAGGGGTTGATATTTTGAATATTTATTTTTTCAAAATATTTAAAAATATTTTCATATTCGGTTCCTTCTAATGTTACATTTTTATAAACTGGTGTCCAATTTAGAAATGTATCACTATCTGAGAATTTTAATTTTAATAAACTAGATCTATCAGTATCACTTTGAATATAATATTTTTTAAATGATAAAATACCATACCACTTGGTCTCAGTATCAGTCGAAACAATAATATCTAGATAATAATTACCGTTTCTTACTGATGCTACAATACTTACTTCACCATTAACATTATCAAATAATGAAACAGAAAGATGATTAATTGGTTTATTACCTATATCAGAAAAACTATCCAAAGTTACAATGAAATAATCTATTCTTGACATGTAAGCAATAGGATTGTAATTATTTGGATCAGAAGTTGTATTAGTTAAACCAACTAAATATCCACTTGCCTGATAATAAATATGATCATCTAAAAATATTCCTGATTCATCAGAATTTTTAAGAGTTGTTTTATCCTGACCTTGAGCTGACCAACCTTCATATAATAAATATTGTTTAATTTTGTTTTCTTTAGTAAAACTATTATTCATTCTTGAAATTGGATTTGCAATATTATCGTCTCCGGTAATTTTTATTTCCCTAATCTGTGAATCATAATTAATTTTACCAGTTCTTTTATTAACCGTTGATGATTTATCGTTAATAATTACTGTTTCTTTTTCAGACTGTGTATCATTTTTCACAGGGACTCTTAAGTCTTCAGTAACAACTAAATTTTTCACGTATAATGTATCTGTAACATTTATTCTATCACTTTCTATCAGACCACTATTTCTAATACCTGCTTCTGATTTCACCTGTATATGATGAAAATTAGGTTTTTTAGGATAAGACATATATAATAGTAATATAAAAAAACTTTAAATTACTATTATTCTTAATAATATTGAAATCCACTAAATCCGTCTTTAACTGTTAAAACATTATAGGATACTGAATAACATCTAAAACACACATTTTTATTATTAAATTTACTTGGATCAATTAATTTTAATTTGAATACTTGGTTCATTACTTGTGTAAAATTTAAACTTCCAGATGGATTAACATCATTAGGGTATAATGCAAATGAAAAAGTATAAAGTAATACATTGGAATTTGTCTGAAATTTAGAATATAATTCTAGATCATTTAATATTTTTGAAGGCAAACTTTCAAATAAATCATTTCCATTCAATTCAATATTAAATTCCTCGAGAAGATTTTTTTTCAAATCTGGTATTGGTTGTTTTCCTAAATATAAATTGTTATCGCTTGTGAAATTAAAATAATCTTTATCATCTAAATTATCCTTTCGTTGTAACACAAATGTAAAATATTTTGTTGGATTTCTAATTTCAGTTGGAATTTGCTGATAAGTTCCATTTGAGTAACTAAATTCTTCTCTATCTAAAGATTTTGCTAATGGAACAATATATCTATGTTCATTTTGAATAAAATAATTTTTTTCTGAATCATCTAAATGGTAATATTTATAGATTATATCAAGACTATCTATATTTGATGTTACTTCCTCTGTATATTTTGTATTTTGATCAACTTGAACAAAAGGAACAATACTAGTCGCACCATTAGCATTTGTTGGATATTCATACCAACCATGTTCCCCTACTGATGTCGATTTATTTCCGGTTTGATAAGTTCTAACTACACATTTTTCTAAACTTCTAATTTTTATTGAAATTTCTAAATTTTCATTAAGCATTGAAATTACTGGTAAAAATGAACCACTGTCTTTGCTAAAAAAGAATGGAATAGGAACCAATACATCTAAGTCTTTTGTATTTGATTCTCCTACTACAAATTCTGTTTTATTGTAATATATTTGATTATAAAAATTTTCTTTTTTACTAGCATTATTATGTAATTCATTATTTAAAAAAATCCATTCACCAGGAATACTCTCTAATACTTTATTACCTACACTCACATTTATTTCTTCAATTAAAACAGAACCTATACCATTACAAAAACTAGTAAATTGAGGGTCATACGTTCCAGAAGGAGTACCTCCTGTAGTTGAATCCTGTGGTGTAGTAAAATTAGGATCTTGGAATCCTGGGGCTGCGGTCGCCTGAAAAGGATCGTCAAAACTAAAGTATCTGTATTTTCTTTTTAAATCAGATAATTTAAATCTAACATATACTCCTGCTAATAAATCTCCATCTCTAGGAATAGTTTCTGTGAAAGATTTTCCAAATTCTGCATTATATAATGCATGTTTTGTTACATAATTTGTGGCAAAATTTGTTGGTTTTCTAAAAACTGAACGAAAAAAAGTAATTTGCGGATTTCCATACATTAAACTGTCAATAGGCCCTTTGGCTGAAATTTGTATTAATTTTGCTGAAACCATTTATTATAGTTATATAAAATAAATATAATCTTTAAATCTATTTAGAATTTAACTTTTTTAAGGTATTTTTAATTGCATTTAATTCATCATTTTTAAGATAATCTTTATATTCAAGGGATTTTGTGCAAAATTTTTTCAATTCATTTTTACTATTTATTTCATCATAATAAATAATTAAATTAATACAATCTGTTTTATTGTTTTTAATATTGTAACTAATTAACCAATTTTCACACGCTTTTTGCTTTAGATTGCATCTCCAATATGCTGTACCTATTCTTGAAATTAAATTCCATGGTAAAAATTTCTTTGAATATTTTTTTTCTAATTCCTTAATCGTTTTTATTAATAAATTTGGATTTGAACTATATTTTTCAAAATTATTCATGTAGTCATTAAATTTATCTCTTTCTAAACAAAAATCAGATTCACAAGTCATATAATATTTGATTTTTATGTTATTTATTTTTATGTGATAAGCACAAATAGGGTGTCCTGATAATAAACAAGGCCATTTATTATTTTTAAAATAATCACTGTTTTTATCAAAATAATTTGTTAAATGAAGAAAAATATTTGAAATTTTTTTTATATTCTGAGGATTTGAAATAAAGATATAATCCATTACACCATACTCAAATAAATTTTTATCATAAAGAATTTTTTCTCCATCCAAAGTTACCATTTGATTAAATTTTTTTTTTGGATCATCCTGAAATTCAATAAATTTTGAACAAATTAAATATTTATTGTTTAAATTATTAAATTCAATTTTTTTTTTTAAAATTAAATCAAATCTCAAAGAAATTACAAATTTATAATCTTCTATATTATTAACAATCAAAATTGATTTCCATAAAGAATAAAATCTTGAATAAAGAGAATGTAAATATTTTTTTTCATTTACAACCCCTGTATATTCCTTATTTAAAAATACTTTAAATCTATCTGTATTGTTTATTACAGATGAAAAATCAATTGTTTTTTCAAATTGATATTTTACTGGTTTTAAAAATTTAATTATTTTTTTTTTTTCTGAATTATCCCATGTGTGAAAATAAATATCAAATTGATATTTTTTATTACAATTAATAATATATTTTTTAATTGATTCAAATGACTCTTTGAAATTTATTTTGAATCCTTTATCACTTGTTGAGGAACTAAGTCCGTGAAAACAAATAGCGATTCTATTCATTAAGAATAGTTATTAATTATTTTTTATATAAAAATTAAATCAAAAAATTTTTGTGATTTAATTTAATCTCATTTTGAAATATTCAAAACTTATTGATTTTACACGGCCATTTAAAAAGGGATAATCAAAGATTATTTATTAGCCCCACGTATCCTTTTATACATAATGAACTCAAGTTTCAAGTAGATACTATGTCATTCAATAATAATTGACATTAAAAATATTAAAATTAAACGCGGATTATAAATATGAAAATAATTTTTTTTTATATTAAATGAATTCTTTTTCAATGGAAGATGATACTTGTTTAATTGACTTTATAGATAAAAAAACTTTTAAAAAAGATAATACAGATCCTAAAAAAATATTTTTTCTTTTGGTTAAATGTATTAAAAAATCATTAATTGAAACTTTTGAACAACAAAATAATACAGCATTAACAATTAATTGTTCTAATTTAGTTTTTTCGATATTTTGGATAATTTATAATTATTCACTTAATCCAAAACTAACCATGTTTATGACAGAAAGATCAATAATATTATATAATGAATATTTGAATATTTCTAGAACCTATGGTTCAGATAATACTAATATTAAAGATGTAAAACATTTTATTATAAATAAAACTATAGGACCTATTCAATTTTCTAATATTAAATCCTCAAATATAAGTAAAGACACCGAATTATATTATTTTTTCAAAAATTTTATAATTAATATTTTTCAAAAATTAGAATCAAATAAAAACAATTTTAAAATTCAATATATTGAAGAATTCTTAGAATATATTTGTTTATCCTTATCAAATATTATCTATAAATGTTACCATATTGGATTTTTTCCAATTGTAAAATCAAGGCTAAATAATTTATTAGAAATTGATATTCTTGATTTTCCAAGAGAGATTAATATTATTTTAATTTGTTTTGAAATTTTATTAAATTCAAATCTTGAGCTACAAAATATTAAAAATAAAGAAAAAATTTTTAATTCTATAATATTTTTTGTGAATAGTAATATATCTGTGATTGATAATTCAGAAGATATTAACGATTTTTTACAAAATAATATTTCTGAGTTATCTTTTTTTAAAAAATTATTAGTAGATTTTAAACAAAATATAAACAATTTAGAGATTAATTAATTAATACTTTTATATGAGTAAAACACTAATTAATATTGCAATAAATGGGGTATTCAATCGATTAAGAGGTATGGTTTCTGCTAAAATTTTTTCCGAAAGAGTAGGAAGAGATTTATTTGTAATTTGGGAAGAAGATAAAATTAATTGTAATTGTAGAATCGGTGATGTGTTTGATTATAAAGGGAATGATTCACTATGGAAACATACATCACTAGATAAAATCAAAGAACTTTTTAAAGTAAATCCATTAGAAAAAAGGGGTAAAATTGAAGTTAATGATAAATTATTAATTGTTTATCCGGAAATAAACCCTGAAAAAGGAATTCAATACTATGTAAATGATATTAAAAATTCAAACCATGATTGTGTTATTATTGTAAATAATGAAAATTTCTATGACCCAGATATGGGATTAGGTGAATTTATATCTGAAAAACAAAAAATATATAATTCAATGAAATTAATTGAACCCATTTATAAAAAATTAAATCATGATCTTAAGAATATGAGCAAAATTCAATTGACTAATTTAAATGTTAATCAAGATGAAAATGTAAATCTCCCCAAAAAATATATTTCACTTCATTTAAGAGGTGGTGATTTTAGACCTCCTAAATCACTTAATGGTTTAATTCCAGAAATCGATCAAATTACATCTGAACTACTTAAAAATTGCAATAAATATCAAATAAAAGATGTTTATATTTCTCATAATGATAAAATTTTGTTTCGAGATGTCTTAAATAAACTTCTAGGTCATTCTCTTAATATTTTTTATATTAACAGAGAAACTGAAAGAACTGAAAGAAAAAGTTATTCAGGAGCTATAGTTGATTGGCTTATTTTATCAAAAAGTTTTTTAGTAATTTATTTTGCCTTTTCATCATTTGGTTATGAAGCGACTATTCCTAATTTACTTACTAAAAGTGTTGAACTACCTCAAAAATTATGGGGAGAATGGTTTCCTATTGATAATATCAATTCTAAAATTCCAAAATTTACCATGCAATATAATAGAAAAAATAAAGTTGCTCTTGAAAGGGATTTATACTACAAAAAATTACTTGATATTGAAAAAATATGTAATGGTAAAAATATTATTACCAAAAAAAATATTTTAGAAATTATAACTTCTAATTCTGGTTTTGATTAATAAAATTTGATTTTATTTTTAATTTGGTTTAAATTAAAATTAAAAATTAAGATGACATTGCCATATAATTAACTAAATAAATTTAATAAAATATTTATATTAGTTTTTTATTATTTCCTATTTGAAATAATTTTTATGATAGAATTCCGTCTAATAAAAATAAATTGATTTTGCTGTTTTGATTTGCGTTATATTATTTTTTTAAATAATTAAAAAAATAATATGGGAAATAAATCTACATCAATTAAATGTAAAATAGAAGCTACTGTAATTTTTCACTTAAATAATAATAAAAAAATATTTGAAAAGTTAAAAATTAAATCTGCAAATATTTTTTACAATAATATGGTTATCAAATATGAA
>MDTC01069397.1_pt1 | contig 19384 bp, 16 predicted proteins | sample 811181 | NCBI WGS metagenome assembly MDTC01 (sample SAMN05326644, study PRJNA326480) | marine metagenome | isolation source: seawater | place: Pacific Ocean: North | collected 2011
CCCCACACAGCCCCCCCCAAGTAATCGCACGCAGGGTGAACTAGGAAATATTAGCTCTGAACCTAGAGGGGGAAATGCGACAGCCGCGCCGCCGCCACCGCCAGAGCCGCCTCCTCAACCACCGGCATCATCTTTACCAGAGTCATCACCCCCCCCTCCGAACCCTCCCAAATCAACAGACCCACCAGATGAGGGAGATAATGGGGATAGTGATAGTGATCGCTTAACGGTCACCCCTACTGGTGGTGGAACCTACGACTACACCACCAATTCCACCGGAGTTGATTTTACACCATCTGATAACGAGAACTATACCGTCGACACGGGGTCAGGTCAGGACGTTATCACGACAGGTTCAGGCAGTGATGTCGTTGAAGGAGGGTCAGGCAACGACACAATTACTACCGGAGATGGCAACGACACTATTAATGGCGGTGACGGCGTCGATAAAATTGATGCCGGCGGCGGCGATGATATTGTGGAATATTCCGCTGGAGACAGCTCCGCTGGTAATACTGTCGACGGCGGCGCAGGTACAGATACACTTGTGATAGATGGAAATATAAATGCGGTTGATTTAGGCGAGGAAACTTTCGCCAGCGTATTCAAGGATTTTGAATGGGTTGAACTAGAAGGTTCCAATCAGACATTAACTGTCGATGCCGCCGATGTTACCGGTAGCGTAATCGGCGGTTCGGTTTTGACGGTTGACGCAACAAATAGAAAAACCTCTGGGCTTGCAATTGCATCGGCAGACTCATGGATTTCAACGGGTACAGCAAGCGGGTTCGAAACACTCACAAGTAACTCTGCAACATTGGTTGTTGATACTGCCATCAACATAGATGACATTAAAACAACTCAGTATTCATTTGATGGCGGCGGCACCGATGACAGCTGGTTTACAGCCGCTAATTGGGACAACAATGTGGCGCCGGAGGCTAGTGGGTCAACGATTGATATTCCTAATATCGCTAGCACAACTAACGTAGTATTTGATGGTGGCGCAGGAAGTAATGCAAATTCTGTTACCGTTTCGGCTATTAGTGGAAGTGAGGGGCTTTCATTAACTAGTGGGCAACTTCTCATAGATAGTAATTCAACACTCAGCGGTACTATTTCTATTAATGGTGGCCAATTAGGCCCAAATAGCGGAGACAGACTAACACTTACCGGTCCTGTGGCACTAACTCAGGGAACGCTCGGCCATCAGGGCATAGTAACGCTTAGTAACACATTGTCACTGAGTGCGAACGCAGATGCGACGATCGTGGGCGCTGAATTCAATTCCTCTGGGCCTATCTCGCTGGTTAATTCAGCGACGTTGGACATTCAGTCAGACACTTTCACCAACACCGGAATATTCGATATTACAGGCAGTACACTGACAATTAATGACAGCGCGGGCACCCTCACAAACAACACCACTATTAACTTTAATTCCGACAACGATAACAGCTCCGTTTTCAACGGAGCCCTTCTAAATTCGGCTAGTCAAACCATCACCGTCTCCGATGATACGACTTTTAACCTACATGGCGCTGATAATACTAACAACGGAACCATGATTTTTAATACAAATGACAGCACCATCGAGCTCAATGGAGGAGAGTTCACTAACAACGGTAGTATAGAGATAGATGGAGTCACCGTGATGGTACAAAGCGACACTGGAGGAGCTACTTTTACCAACTCATCGGGCCAAACTATCAGTGGCACAGGAACTCTCAATACTACCGACACAGATGTTACGTTAGAAAATAATGGGATAATTAGTGCGGGACAATCACCAGGCATGCTTACATTTGCTGGAAACTTCACGAACGGTGAAAGTGCAATTTCTCATATTGAAATTGGCGGCACTGAGCCTGGTTCTGAACATGACAAAGTCGTCGTAAATGGCGATCTGCATTTGGATGGCACTTTGCAGGTTTTAGAATATGGCGGCTTCAAAGTTGGCGTTGGCGATAGTTTTACTATCTTCGAGGCTGACAATATAAGCGGCGGCTTCAGTAAGGTAGTAGGTTTTAATTTCAGCGATGACGTCATACTAGATATGGATCAGCGTGATAACTTTGTGCTGCTTAGTGGAACGGCCGTAACCCTTCACGGAACTTCAGATAATGATAATTTGATCGGCTCCGATAATGAAGATGTCATTAAGGGCGGCGCTGGTCGAGACACGATTATCAGCAATGGTGGCCAGGATATTATGTTTGGAGAAGCCGGAGACGATACGTTTGAACTTCAGGAGCTAGGTTTTTCCAGAATTGACGGTGGTACCGGCACTGACACGCTTTATTTTACTGGAGAGGATCAAGCATTCAATCTAACAAATTTGCGCAGTGACCAAATTCAGAATATTGAGCATATCGATCTCAGTGCACTTGACTCAGCAACACTTACGCTTAGCGACGAAAACTTAAATGGGCTCTTCGGAGGGATGAACGGCCTCACTGGCAACGAAAATTCATTGGTGATTAGCGGACAAAAAGGGCATCACGTCGACATAGCTGGCGACTGGAGCAACACTGGGACTACGTCCATTAATGGAAGTAGTTATTCAATATATCAGAAAGATACCGGCGTCGAGGTAGCGATCGCACAAGATATAAGCTTCGCTTGAACCCGACGCCGATAGAACAACAGTCAACACACATGGATCTAAGATTTAATGGTCATGGTGCCCTTTAGATCCCGCTCCAAACGTCCAATCGAGCCCAAACCAGAATGCATGAGCTGATGGATCATCTTTAGTATCAACCTCGTTAAGATGGTCTGCTTTATCGTAATTGTATTGCAGACGTAGGTTACCGTTAGGCGCAAATCGCCAACCAACGATTGGAGAGTAGCGCTGACGTTGATCCAAATCCGAATTACTATCTCGTGTATCTTCGTCGCCACTACCGGTTGCACGTTCGTAGCGTAGGCCCGCCCAATACGTATTATTAAACTCTAATGCTACCTGAGTATAAAATCCATGATCAATCAAATTATCAGCTTCGAACCCCCCTGCCTCATCAAAGGCTGCTTGGAAACGTCGGTACATCAGTTCATTCGTCCAACGTAGATCCCACTTTTTCGCTAGGGCGTGTTTTACCGTTAAGTCCATTCCATAAATCTGTGTGTTTGCGGACTGTCCGGTTGCATTCGGGCCATAAACACCGGAAAATCCTGCGCGTATTTTGGTTTTACCGAAATCAAATCTATTATCCCACCGAGTTAAATAAACGAGGTCATCGAGACCGTTAACATTGCCTTTATTTCGTGTCCGATCACTGAGTGTTTCATCGTTATTAAGGAAACTTTTCATTGTTTCCCCGGTTGGATTTTGAGCTCCGACATGGAAGTGTGCTTTCCATAGGCCCACTTTTGGTGTTTCCCAGCCAACCCTCATGCCGGTTTGCCGCATACCATCGGGGCCGAACATCCGTGACATAACTACGGGCTGATCAATCCATTCCCAATCATGCAGGTGTTTAGGGTTATGTACCCCGAATTCCGTAAACATGTGACCTGCCTCAATGTCGAAGCCATAAGGCAAACTGTTCGTGCGCATGAAGGCTTCTTCCAAATCAACAACGGTTGCACCGGTCAATTGATTAATATGAAAAGCGATGTGAAGTTCAGCATCGAACGCGCGTTCAACACTTCCCATCATTGCAAAATCTGCGGCTTGCAATCGAAAGCCAGATGCTTTCGGGTCGTGGCCACCCGCAGTCAGGTTTTGCGAAACCGCACTTGGTTCAGAGCTGTAGCCACCGGCCATATTTACGCTTAACCCAAGATAATCCAGTGCTACCTTTCGGCCTTGAATAACTGTTGAGGCAAGAGCTTCGTCATGGCTATCGTGAGGGTCTGAGTGACTACCGTGGTGATCAGAATGCCCGCCGTGGTCCGAATGCCCGCTTTGTCCTGCCTTCTTTTTAACGCCACGCTTATTTCCAAGCGCACGTTTTAAACGGGCGATCTCTTTGTCTTTGGCAACATCTCTATCAAGCAGATCTTTTAAGGTTGCCTCGAGCAATTGCATCCGCTGTTCCATAGATGCTTGTGCAAAGCCATCAGAAGGATATAACGTTACCAACATCAATGCTGTGCAACTTGCCGCTACGTATCCCCAAACTTTTTTTTTTATATTATGATATAGCATCATATTTTCCTGTTCAATTTTATGTTTTTTCAATTGCTGTCGGCACTATTAATTCTTCAAACAATCACCAAGACTCTTGGCAGCACTGCGAATTAATTGACTGTAACCAGTGGGACCAGGCGTAATGTCACTACCCAGCGGGTCCAGAATCCCTACTTTTGCCGACGTGCCACGCACAACAGATACAGCTAATCTGCCGTCGAATTGAGGCTCACGGAAAACACAGCTAACTCCTGCCCGCAGAATTTTTTTACGAACTTCAAATAATCGTTTTGCGCTTGGTGAATGCACCGAGTGCACCATCAGAGCCCCCGCTCCATTCAGGCCAAACCGTCTTTCAAAGTACTGAAATGCGTCATGAAAAACAATGAACGGCTTATTCTTTACCGGCGCCAGAGCTCGCACAATCTCATTTTCAAGCTTTTCTAAATCTGCGAGTAACTTTTTGCCATTTGCCTCATATAGTGATTGGTTTTTTTTATCTGCCTCGCTTAGTGCTCGAACCATCGCCTGAGTCATTAAGCGGGCGTTCGCTGGATCCAACCAAATATGCATATCCTTGGTGCTGTCTGCATGTTCTCCCTCCCCATGATGATCATGGTGGTCATGTCCATCGTGGCTTCCCCATACCCCGCCACTCCGCGCCTTCAAAATCTGTAACCCAGCTGATTTGATGAGCGATACGGCGCGCGTCCCCTTACCAGACATGAGTTTTGATAACCTACCCTCGATACCGTGACCAATCCAGAAAACCACGTCCGCATCTGCAATGGCCCTACGTTGGGAGGGTTTTAATGAAAATTGGTGGGGAGAGACATTGCTTGGAATCAATAAGGTTGGTACCCCTACACCTTTCATCAATGAAGATACTAATGAGTGTATTGGCATAATAGATGCTGCCACTTTAGGCGTAGCACTTGCTGGTAGCGCTGCGCCTGCTATTATGGCCATAATAAAAGCTATTAAACGAGCAAAAAGCATGTTTTTGTCCTAGAAGATTTTTTAATGTTATAATATAACATTTGTTATAGTATAACATACCCGTGGTCAAGTCGAGTGTAAGTGATTTTTTTTAAAAGAGGCGATTTCATGACAGCTCATAACATTTTCCCTTCTCCTGAGCACAATCATAAGGACTGCATCAATACAGCGCTGAAGCATGCTGAGGAGATTTGCCAATCACAAGGTGTAAGACTTACTACTCAAAGGCGGCGCGTGCTGGAAATAGTTTGGAAAAGTCACAAACCCGTAGGAGCATACGAGGTCCTTGATTTGTTATGCGAACAAAATGGAAAACGGCCAGCACCAATGACAGTGTATCGAGCTCTTGATTTTTTGATAGAACAAGGACTTGTTCATCGCCTCGCGAGGCTTAATGCGTACATAGGCTCCACCAGCTTAAATGATGATCATAACTCCTACTTTTTTGTTTGCGACGATTGTGGCCAAGCCGCTGAGGTGGCAGATGATGATGTGGAGAAAGCAATCTCGGAAAAAGCCAATCGAATCGGCTTTATAGTTAATCTGAATACAGTCGAGGTGAGTGGACGCTGCTCCCAATGTCAGGATAGGGTATGAACCAAAGTTCGGACTGCTTGATAAATGCGGAAAATATAAGTCTGAAATTGGGTCAACAGGCCGGGTTGGTTAATGTATCGATCGCAATTAGATCTAGAGAAATCGTTACATTGATCGGTCCGAATGGCGCAGGCAAAACAACGTTAGTCCGAATTTTACTGGGCCTTATTAAACCTGATGCTGGCAAAATTGAACGAAAAGAGAACCTCACTGTCGGGTACGTCCCACAGAAACTTGCTGCTAACCCGACCATGCCAATGACAGTGAACCGTTTTTTGAAAATGGCGATTGCTCTTAGTGATGAGAAAATAAACTCTGCTTTAGTTGAGGTAGGAGCGCCTAAAGTCGGCGATACTCTAGTGACAAATTTGTCCGGCGGAGAATTACAGCGTATTCATATAGCGCGGGCACTCCTTCCTGGTCCTGACCTGCTAGTCCTCGATGAGCCCACCCAAAACGTTGACTATTCAGGTCAAGCAGAGCTCTATGCCCTCATCAGTAAAATTCGAAATAAAAGGAAATGCGGTATATTGATAATATCGCATGACCTTCATTTAGTTATGTCCAAAACAGATCACGTGCTGTGCCTTAATAAACATGTCTGCTGCGAAGGCCAGCCGGAAGCCGTCAGTAGACATCCAGAATACCAAGCACTGTTTGGCCCAAATGTGGCCGAAGGTTTAGCAGTTTATAGCCATCAGCATGACCATCAACACAATTTGTTAAAACAAGCTGAGGACGAGCAATCGCGACAATCAAATGATTGATGAGTTTCTTATAACCGGTCTAATGGCAGGCATTGGCATAGCGCTCATGGGCGGACCTTTAGGGTGTTTTGTGGTCTGGCGACAAATGGCATATTTTGGGGACTCACTGGCCCATTCTGCTTTTCTTGGTATTGGCCTCGGCTTTCTGTTGGGTGTTAACTTAACACTAGGGAACATAATAACGTGTATTTTATTCTCTTTAATTATCGTGTTTTTGCAAGAACGCAGAGACATACATTTAACATCTGATACGTTACTAGGCATACTCTCTCACACCGCATTATCTTTAGGCTTAGTAGTGCTCGCGTTGCTTCCAAATATGCAAGTAGACCTTTTAGCCTATCTTTTTGGTGATGTACTGTCAGTGAGTAAGCTTGATTTGATCACTATTTATATCGGTGTAATTGTTGTCCTCGCCATATTGGCCACAATCTGGCGACCACTAATTTCGCTTTCCCTTCACGAAGAGTTGGCCCGTGCGGAAGGTGCGCCAGTTTTGGCTACTCGCCTTACCTTTACGCTCCTGCTCGCAATTACAATCGCAATCGGTATGAAGATTATCGGCATATTGCTGATAACATCACTACTCATTATTCCCGCGGCTACAGCACGCCGGTTTGCGCGTACACCCGAACAAATGGCAGTAATCGCAGCAATTATTGGTTCTTTATCGGTTGTATTGGGCCTTTTCGGTTCTTTGCCACTTGATACTCCATCGGGCCCAACAATTGTAGTCGCGGCATTTTGTATTTTTCTCATTAGTCAATTGTGGCAGCCAAATCCTAAGTAACAAAGAATTCGTATCTGACCTAATAATCTGTTGATCTCTTCACAAAGCTCCAACCAAGACTAACCAAAAATCAAATCTCCTTTAGTTTCAGAAATCAACCTATACTTTTATTAGGTATTAAAAATAGAGGAGATATACCTACAGCAGCATGTTACCGTGCGCTAAACCAACTTGGACAAATATGAGAATATTAAGCCAAAAAAGAATTTCAGAAACTAATCTTTTTGTTTGTCCAAATTAAGAATACATTTCGAAAAGTTAATAAGATTTGAGGGGGATAGAAGATGGCGGTTAGAATTGGATTAATACATTCGGTGCTTCCCGCTATTACTGCCGTCGAATCTATGTTCGAAAAACATTGGCCGGAAGCTCAACGAGTGAGCATTTACGATCAATCACTCTACATTGACCTAAACTCAGACAGAACAATGCCGCCTAAAGTGATGTGGCGAGTACAAAACTTGGTCAATCATTGTGTGGCTGCAGATGCCGATGCGATCTTGTGTACCGGTTCCCTGTTTGGAAAAGCTATTGAGACGGCTCGCAAGGAAATAGATATTCCAGTTCTTACATCATTCGAGGCCCTCGTGGAAACAGCCTTTATGGTTGGAAACCGTTTCGCACTAATCGCTACCGATCCTGGAACAAACAAGCTGTTGAACCAAGACCTGCAAATTTACGCAAAAAGGAACAAAAAACCCACCCCCCAAACGGAAGCTGTCTTTGTTGACTCAGCCATGAAATTAATCTCAGCTGGAGACCAAAAAGGACATGATACATTGGTCGTAAATGCGGCAGCGAAAACAAAAGATTGTGACGCAATATTGCTTGGTCAATTTTCCATGGGTCCGACTAAGCCTCTCATTGAAGATCAGGCTAAAATACCCGTTTTGGATGCACCGGAAAGCGCAGTACTAAAACTGAAGAATATCTTCGAGAACAAAACCCAATCAGAGCAGGAGGTTTAGTTCCGTCAACGTATAAAAGTACTAACGTACTGTACGACCCGTCGTAGGGTCACAAGTTGGCAACTGGCGCTTCTTTCGTGCAACACGAAAACACCTGCTCCATTGTTTCTTACGCTGACCAGCGGTATTTGCTATCTTCCTTGCTAGCTCTGGGTTTGTTGCCCTGACTTCCATGCGAATCGGCCGCCCAGACTTACATTCACCGAGCTTGTGCTTCAAAAAGCATTGAATATTCCAAGTCACTATTTTTGTGCGTTGAGCCACAACTTCTCGAGCCGAAGATGCGACCATAAAAAAAACAAGTCCGCAAAATATCAAACGAAGATAAACATTAGTTTTCATATTCTAAACGTTGCAATTTACGGGCCGGATTTTCTAGTCACAATATTACTGGGGAAGGCATCTCCCCCAACATCCTCTTCCTATGGATTTCTGCGAGACCGCGTTCAAAATCGTGGACGAACCCAACTGTATCGAATAGGGGTGCATCATTTCTTAGATCGGCAATTTTTGCCTTGATTGTATCAATTTTGCCTCGCTTTGAAGCCAAGTCAATTGCTGCACCCTCAAAGGCCTCAAGACCATCAATAACCAATTCATCAAGCCCGATAGCATGCAAGATACTCTCGGAGACACGAGAAGCAAAATGCATTCCTTTCAATGTAAGAACAGGAACTCCCGCCCATAGTGCGTCACTGGTTGTCGTGTGACCGTTATATATACGGGTGTCGAGCGCAAGATCAGCTGCACTTAGGCGCTTTAGATGAAATTCCTGATCTACAAAAGGCGCAAAAATAATTCTGTGAGGGTCAATACCATGCTCACGGGCAACTCGTGTGAGATTTTTCTCTGCCCGAGAATTATTTACGCATAACCAAAGCACGGATTCTTTAACAGCGCCGAGCACACGCATCCAAGTTGAGAACATCAATGGATCGATTTTATATGTATTCGTGAAGGAACAGAATACAAAGACCCCCTCAGGCAGACCTGCCTCTCTTTTTGTCATTGCTAGGGGCGTACCTGTGTGGCTGTTGATCTGATAGCAATGTGGCAACAGTATCGGACTTTCAGAATAAAATTTCCAATCAGCCCTAGGCAACACAATTGGGTCAGCCACAACATAGTCAAAAAAATCAGCACCACTAGAACCGGGAAAACCCAGATATGCAACTTGTAAAGGAGCAGGCCTCCGCGCAGCAATATCCAATCTGTTTTTCCGGGTATGCCCCTTCAAATCAATTAAAATATCGATACCGTTGTTTGAAATATGCTGTGCCGCTTTGTCTGCACTCCATCCGGTGATTTCAAAAAAGAAATCGCAGTCAGATTCAATTTCTTGATAAAGACTGCTATCTGATGAGGAATTACACGAATAAGCAAACACCTTAAAACGTTGCCTATCATGCAATTTGAAAAGGCGATGTATTAGATACGACGTCGCATGTTCATGAAAATCACTTGAAATATATGCAAGGCGTATAGGGTCTGTAGCCGATCGCTTATAGCTGGGTTTAATCCCATCTACCTTTAAAGAATCGCTCCATGCACTTGCAACAGCGTAGTTCATCTCACTATCCATGACACGCGTTACATGAACAAAAGGACTTTCAACTGGAACCTCACCATCAATCAAAGCAACCTGTGTTAATGCTTCGACTTCTTTTTCCAATGCATCAATCTCCTGCCAATCGCAAGTCAATTGGGCGCATAGAAAAAGCCCTACGATAGCTGGATTATGTTTTGAATTAAGAGTTCGGGAATGAGCGAAAAATTCCATTGCCAATCCAACGGCTCCATCATCACGAAATGCCTCACCAAGCTGCGCCAATGGAAGAGCATCCGCCTGATCAAGGTCTCCTTGATTGGCGAGGTCCCGATAACGTTGCTTCGCCCCATTATAATCAGCTTGCGAGAGAAGAATTAAGGCCAATGACCTTTTAAGCCCCACTTCCGTAGATCCAAGTATCTCAGCTTGTGTTAAATATTGCAGCGCTCGCTCTAACGAGCCCGACCGGAATGCGATCAGCCCGCGAAGATAATAGCCATCTGGTTGATCTGGCAGAGCAAAACAAATTTCTTCACATACAGCATCAGCTCCAACAAAGTCTTTTTGACCTGCCAATAAAATTGCACGGTCCATCCGTTCAGCCAGATTCACTTTAAGTCCTTAATCTGATCATGGTGCAGTCATATCGGAGAAACTATTAAAAAAAGCCATAAATATTGACGCAATCTATCAACAAGGCTTTGTTCCTATCACTACCGAACGATGTAAGATACGACGATGTGTGTCCATATCGTAGTTTCCAACTACACGGTGAAGCAAACACCGGTTATCCCAAATCACAAGATCGCCCGGTTTCCAACTATGGGCATAAACATTTTTGCGCTCTGTCGAATGCCGATATAGCTTTTTCAAAAGCTCAATCCCTTGCTCACGCTCCAAACCTTCGATGCAATCAGCATGTATACCGATGTAGAGCGCCTTCCGTTTTGTGTCCGGGTGAGTGCGCACCAACGGATGACTAACTGGAGGACGAAGCTTCTTTTCCTCCTCCGTAGCCGCACGATTTCCAGTATTTCGTCGATTGGCCTCCCAACTATGTACCGCGCGTAAATTAGCAATTTGTTTTTTAACTGCATCATCCAGACTTTCATATGCATTGTACATATTGGCAAATTCAGTATCTCCCCCACCTCCAGGGGGTAGCTCACGAGCATGCAAGAATGTCGCAAGCGATGGAACCTCATGGTATGATTTATCCGTATGCCAAAAAAAACTCCCGAACGTGGTCGGTCGGCTACTTGGGTTTCCTTGTTTATCCAGGTTATTTACTACGTGTACTTGGGGACCAGATTGTCCCTCAGCATCATGAAAAACATGGCTCTCTGGTTTTCCAAACATTGCCGTGAGAGTCATTTGCTGATCAGGCGTCAGGTCTTGATCGCGAATCACCAAGACGTGGTGCTTGAGTAAAGCTTCAAAAAGTATATCACGTTTCTTTGTTCCCAATTGCAATGATAGATCGATCCCTACAACTTCGGCACCCGCCGGTTCAGATAATCGAGTAACATTTAGAGAGCCTGCCCTCTCGCGTACCTGTTGGTCCATTTATACCTCCCTCGAAATATGTCATGGCATGATGAGCGGCTGAAGATCGAGGGTCAAGACCGAACACTATCCATTCATAGACACCACCAGTATAATTTAGGTGAGCACGCTTCCATTTATTTATCCCAACAGATGAGACAAATGATGACCACACAGACTGAAACACTTGCCAAGTTTGCAACCGAACTTAACTTTGATGAGATACCGCCTGAGATCGTAGAACGCACGATTGATTGCATAATCGACACAATAGCCGCATGTACATTTGGGTCTGAATTGCCGTGGAGCAAAATGGTAATAAACCACGCCCTTGCTGCAAGCAAACCCGGCAAAGCCAGTATTTTTGGACCAGAGGGTCATAAAATAACGCCTGCCATGGCAGCACTTGCCAACGGTACCTTGTCTCACTCGTTCGAACTCGACAATTTGCGCATGCCCTCTGTGGGAATACATCCAGGAGCAAGCCTAGTGCCATGTGCGTTTAGCTTTGGGCAAGAAAAAGGCGTCAGCGGAAAAGATCTAATAACTGCATTTACCGCAGGCATCGAAGTTTTGAGCCGTATTGGCCAATCGTCTAACCACTCCTGTGAGGATATTGGTTTTCACAATCCTGGTATAAATGGTTGCTTTGGCGCGGCAATGGCAGCCGGATGGCTAATGGGACTTGACCAAAAACAAATGACTAATGCACTCGGTGTTGCGGGGTCGCTTTGTTCTGGCTTATTAGAGTTTGCAACATCTGGCACCGGTGGAATGGTAAAGCGACTTCACCTTGGACGTGCGTCAGAAAGCGGTGCTCTAGCTGCAACTCTTGCGAGAGATGGGTTCACTGGACCTTCAACAGTTCTCGAAGGAAAATTTGGTTGGACCAATGTTTTTTGCCGTGGTGCAGATCAGTCAAAGCTTACAGCTGATCTTGGCAAGCAATGGGATGCATCACATATCGTCTTCAAGCGATTTGCATGCCACATCACAAGCCATACGCCCATCCAGGGTATTCTTGATGTTCAGGCTAAACATGGATTAAAGGCCGTTGATATTGCAGGAATTCTCATTGAAGGTAATAAAAAATGCGTCTCTCACCATGACATTGCCGAGCCGTCGGATGTCATGCTCGGGCAGTATTCAAATAATTTTTGCATCGCATTAGCATTATTCAAAGATCCGATGGACCCTCGAAGCTTTAGCCAGGAGAATATCGATAACCCTGACATCAGGGAAATTTGCCGCAATGTCAAAATCAAGGAGCTGCCAGAGACTGAAAAGTTCGACTACAATTATGGCAGTCGGATTACCATATCTCTTGCTGACGGACGGGAGTTAAGACATGACGCACCTAGCTTTAAGGGTCTTCCAACCGACCCACTTGATCGCGAGGGCTTATGGCAAAAATTCTCAAAACTTTGTTACCGCTTGGGGGATAATGAGGCGGAACGCCTTTTTGACCAACTCTGCAATATCAAAAACATTGATGATATAAGCACAATAAATCTAACCGGTAACTTTTAATGAAAAAAATTGAACCCGGAAAGCCTCGGAAATTACTACAATTTTTCTCAACAACAGCGTTGGCTGCTCTTATCACTGCACTGATTTATTTGCTGCGCGAATACAATATTAGCGCAAAAAATATTTCGTTAACAACGACGATAGGTACCGTTGGCAGCTTGCTTTTTCTTACCAAGCGCTATGGAACGAGATCAATTGCAGTCCTCACGTTCATGATGTGGGTTATTGTAGCAATAATCTTATTGACCTTAACTCCGTTATTATGAACGAAAAAGTGGCTGGGTCAGGCAACGATGCATTGCCATGAGTTTTATTAATGATGACAGCATAGTTTTTTCGTTACCAACTGATTATTTAACAACACTTGCAAAGCTGTCCACTAGCACGGCTGCTCTGCCAGTGACCAGGCCTGCTTCAATACGTGCATGCAACGCCTCCGCTTCCTCTAGTGGGACGACTTCACTAACTATCGGCCAAATCTCACCGGAGGCAACTAGCTTCAAGGCCTCCTCCACCTCACCACGTGTACAATACTTACTACCAATCACCTCACGCTCATATTTCAATGCATTGGTGTCCAAAGAAAACTTTTGTGGCACTCCCCCAAGGACTACAAGTCTGCCACCACGATTTAGACCGGCAAAACCCTCTTCTAAAGTCGATGCCGACGCAATAAAATCAATCACAACATCAACGCCAAATCCACCGTTTACATGACGCAGTGCTTCCCCGACATTTCCTTTTGATGCATCGATAGTCAGATCAGCACCCATATTAGTGCAAGCGTCAAACTTTTCTGCCCGTGTATCAACTGCAACTACATTAGCTTGTGCCCATTTGGCTACTTGCACCATTTGCAGTCCAAGCCCACCTCCAGCACCAATCACTGCAACCCATTCCTCCGGTTTTATTCTACCCTTTTTTATCACCTTGATTGGCGTTGCAATCGCGTCTGTGATTACACCAGCTTCGGCTGGACACCTTTTGTAATCCAAACCATCAGGCATCCTTATAAAATTGTATTCGGGAAGCTTGATAAATTCTGCATAGCCCCCGTCACAAGCGCGCCCAACATTGCCTTTATTTTTCAAACATAAAGTTTCGCGCCCGGCTCGACACCAATGGCAGTCACCACAATTCAGATAGTAATATGCTGTGACCGGATCACCAATACTGAGGCCGTTGACGTTCTTGCCAAGCTCGACAATCTCTGCTGTGATTTCATGCCCAATGACCCTTGGGTAAGCCACTTTTGATCGGCCAGCTCTGATATGCTGGATTGTTAAACCTGAACCACAAGAAATAACACGCGCAACAGCTTCACCGTTGTTCGGCTTTGGATCAGGAATTTCCTTTAATTGGAAAGGGGCACCAACAGCCGTCAATACCATTGCCCTCATACTTCCCCTCCTTGCATTGTTCTCTAAATGAACAGCCAATTCGTCGGCTCAACTCTTTCGTTTATGCCGCCAAGGTGCATCGCCGGCCAAATCATTCGGTTTCAACCACCAAATCGCAATCGGCCCAACAACCAAAATCAAGAGAACACTTGCGAATGCAGCCATCCAGCCAGTGATTGTTTGCCCTCCCGCAAAATCCAGCACAACACCAAAAGTTACCGATCCCACGAAACCTCCGCCGTAACCTAGCATAGAATGCAATGCCAATTGTGCACCACGCCTAGCAGGATCTGCATTGCCAGACGCCCCAGCTGTTAGCGCCGACGAGTCTGCATATATGAGGATACCATGGATAAGGCACAGACCCGCTACAAATGTATAAAGAGAAGTATTCACAGAAAGTGCGACTAAAACGAGCGTCGCCATGGATGCAAATGAGACGCCTAACACCCACTTTTGACGCCCTACTTTCATGGCCACTTCATTGCCAGAAATACTGGCCCACGTCCCTAACAAACCTACTACGAATGGAATGTAGACGGGTGAGACAAAAAGTGTGGATGTCCCAGAATCAGCGGCAACATAAGCCAAAAAAACAACTATCCAACTTCGCTGAACAAACATTTCCCAAGTATGCGAAAAATAACATAAGGAATACGCTACCGATGAAAAATTCTTCAATATTGGAACAAAATTAGAATAAGAAATTGACGAAATTTTCGAAGAGCATAGTTGTCTAGGAATATATACAACAGCCAATATGAGAGCGATAAATGTAAATAAAGCTGCCGAGATAAACGCCGTATGCCATGAGCCAAACCTCTCTAAGGTGGCTGCTATTATGAAGGACAAAGAACCAGCAATTCCAACGCTAGCAGCATGAAAAGCTACCGAACGGGTCTGTAATTTACCAGTCAAGTGATCGGCTAAAATTTTGAGGCCTGGCATGTATGTACCAGCCCAGCCGAAACCCGCCAATATACGGAAAATCAGACCGCCAATAAAATCGTGGGCCACAAACACAAACCCAAGGTGTGCCAGCAAAGTCATAAAAACAGAGCTTACATAAATTTTCTTGGGATCGATTCGATCTGTCAAAGGCACAAGGAAGGGAACCGAGATCATATAAGCACCATAGAAAATGCCCGTTAGCCACCCTGCTTCACTGTTGCTGAGCGACCATTCGCTTATGAAAGATGGTAGCAATGCTGGCAACGTATAGGCACCCATCTGCGAAAATAGCTGGGCTATACAGATTACTAACATTACTTTTTTTGGAGAAACACCCGTCATACCGTTTTGAAGGTATTGTAAAAAGGATCAAACTTCAAAACAGAATCGGTGTCGGTACCATAAAACATATCTGCCTTAAGGTATTCATTGATAATGTTTTAGATGAGTAATCATCGATCTGCCCTCTCACCTCACATTTCGCTACTATAGAGACAGATGAACTTTTTTTGAGTAACATGCCTGTCAGCAACTGTATAAGCCTTCAATGAAGGCTTCTTAAAATGGGGAGATGTCAGATGCAAACAGTTCCTATTTCAGACACAGAACGTACTGAAGTTCCACGCCCTGGCGGCATGGGTTATAGACGAAATTATGTTGGAAAGTCTGGTACTATAGCGATGGGCCCTCAGGGCTTTCTTGTTGAAAGAATGTACCCAAACCCGGTGATTGATCCACATTTTCACGATGTAGACCAATTTCAAGTTGTGGTTGCAGGCGATGGCAGCATGGGAAAGCAGAAAGTCGCACCTATTACTTTTCAGTATGCGGACGCATACACTCCTTATGGCCCAATAGTCGGCAATGATGATGGAATTTCTTTTTTCACATTACGTCCAATTGCAAGCGGTGGTCACTGGGTAATGCCAGGAAATCGTGAAAACATGAAAGGTCGAGCAGGAAGAAACATTGCCGGCCTCTTCGATTATAAAAAGAAACTTACTGATCGTGGGAAAATCGAAAGCGAAGACTTGATGGAACCTCAAAAGGACGGTGTAAATGCTATCGGATTTCGTTTAGGCCCAAACACAGATTTACAAAGCCCGCCTTCTGATGCTGGCGGGCAATTTATACTTACTTGCTTCGGTGGATTAGAGTTAGATGGCAAGATTATGGAACCGAATTCACTTATACACTTGGAGCCCGAGGAAGACGCCCCAGTCCTCAAATCTGGCAATGATGGTGCCAGTGTATTGATCATGCAGTTTGGGCGACCGTCTAACCGCCCAGGCTCAGACCCAATAAAAATGGCCAAAAGAGACCCCAACGGTTACGTTGACAAACAGGTTAAATCCGATCAGCAGGCGAATTAATGTAAATGTTGCAGCACTATCTCGGCTCTAATTTTACAATAAGTCGAGGTGCTCTGCTATGTGGTTTTATTATTGTCATTCAGCCGCATGCTCCCCTTTACGCGCCAAAAACTCTGGAAACGCCTCAGTTGCAGAAGCATTTGGCATTATATCTCGAGCATAGTTCTGTTCATTTTCCCATTGCTGCTCAAGGTCTGCGTTCATATCTTGTAAAAGAAGTCGCTTACAACCCGCCACAGCTTCGTGGCTATTACCAGCAATCATGGTAGCAATTTCCATGGTTTTATTGCGAAGGTCAGCAGACGGAACAAGATGATTCAATAATCCGCAGTCAAGTGCTTCCTGAGCCTCAACTATTTTTGCTGTAAATAAGAATTCTTTTGCCTTGGGCCAACCTACTTGGTTTGGCAAAGTCCATGTAGCATTTATACGTTTGTAAGCTGCCGCGAGAAACCGAAATTTTGTCTTCTCACTGCCAATACGCATATCAAGGGATGAAGCCAAAACTGCACCACCACCATAAGCAATACCATTAATCATACCAATTGTGGGCGTATCAGCAGCAGCCATTTGGTAACCCCCGTAACGAGTTCGACGTTTCTTTTCGGCAACATCTTTTGGGTCACAGCCCTCATCGGCTACTTGCTCGTGAATATCTCCCCCGGCAGTAAATGCACGGTCACCGGAACCGGTTATAACGATACAGCCAATCGCAGGATTACCATCGAAATTGAACACTGCCTCTTGTAGCTCCGCATTCAAGTCTCGATTCATAGCATTAAGTTTTTCAGGCCGATTTAAGGTAACAATGCCAACACCGTTCTCCACCTCGGTCAGAATAGTTTTGTAGTCACTCATTTCAAAATTCTCCATAAAAATTCTTTTCAAAGATTACTTGGCCCAAATATTCCTTTGACATCCAGCTCGAAAGCTCCAGCCATTCAAATAAAGTCTTTTAAAGTAGTCCTCACTTCGAGTTACAGTATAGTCGATTATGTTAAATTTTCTCCTCAAAGACGACTGAATTAAAATCAACAATAATGCCACTGACCTTAAAGCTGAAAATCAGGTAAAAATATGGGGTTATAGTACCATGACATTTAATAATCAGGAATGGCTCAAGCAGGTCACAGAGGAGCCAATTGACCCAGGGAGACAAATCTGTGACCCGCATCACCACTTATTTATTCGTCGGCCAAACACAGAGGTCAACTATTTCCAATCAAAGTTTGCATCTGAAATTGCAGCTAGTGGTCACAACGTCGTGTCTACGGTTTACATTGAATGTAAAGCTATGTACCGAAATGATGGCCCCGAAGAATTGAAGCCGGTCGGCGAGGTGGAGTTTGCTAATGGGCAAGCAGCAATGGCGGCAAGTGGACTCTACGGAAATACGAAAATCTGTGCCGGCATAATCGGCTATGCCGATCTGCGCTTGGGTGATGCTGTTGGCAGTGTACTTGATGCCGAATTGGCTGCAGCTGGCAATAGGTTTAAAGGTATAAGATTCGCTGGCACATGGAATGAAGACCCAAAAATACGTAACGGCAGCAACAATCCGATAAATGATCAGTTTCAAAATGTAGCCTTCAGGGAAGGCTTTGGCGAGCTTCGAACTCGTAACCTTGTGTTTGAGGCGTGGTGTTACCATACCCATATAAAACAGGTTACCGGCCTTGCTCGAGCTTTTCCCGATACCGTTATTATCCTTAATCACTTTGGCGGACCGATCGGAGTTGGCCCCTTTGCAAACAAGCATCAAGAGGTCTTCACAAAGTGGCAGATTGATATGAAAGAGCTGTCAACTTGCGAAAATGTGTATGCTAAACTGGGGGGGCTGCAAATGGACGTTAATGGTTTTGGATGGCACAAGCGGAAAATGCCACCCTCAAGCATAGAACTTATGAAGGCAACGCAGCCTTGGTACCATCATACTATCGAGTCATTTGGGACCAAACGCTGCATGTTTGAGTCTAATTTCCCCGTTGATAAATTTAGTTGCAGTTACGGCGTTTTGTGGAACAGCTTTAAGCGAATAACGGAAAAGTTTTCATCCTCAGAGAAAGCAGCACTATTTCACGACAATGCCGCGAAAATATATAGCATCTAAAATTTTGCCCACAATAATCTCTGTTACCTAAAGTACTGTCATGAAAATAGTCACCTTGGCCCTAGGATCCTTGATAAGCAATTGGGGTTTTCATGCCATCAGTCGCACTGCACGATAAGAAATTACTGTATCGTTTTTTTGGTTAATAATGTCGTTGTTGGTAATAACAATTCCACGCCCACCCTTGGACGTTTCGCGAGAGCTCTCTACGGAAACGACACAGTGTATGCTGTCGCCGACAAAGGCAGGTGCTTTGATTTTTTAGTCACCTCCAATAACGCAAGGCCTGTTGTTTTCATAGTCGGCAACGTATCCCATTAATTAATGCGCTTGCCACTTAAATGGTGGCTGCATGTGGGGTGGCACCTATCTTACAATCAGTTATAGATTGTGTAATATGTAGGCAAAGAACTTTGAATAGCGTAATTTGTGGGCTGAATAATAATTGCTTAGTAAATTTTCTGTTTGAAAACATCGTGTTATATAACGGCATGAATTATGCAGAACGAAGCGAATTGATTGGGTGCAACGTCTATCGGGCGAATATATTTAAACCACAAAGTTATTAGTTAACTTTATTTTGTCGTTCTCCGAGAGATTATGCATCGTTTAGTATAAAACCTACGGAGGATTTACTTTATGATAAAACACACAAACGGTTTGTTAGTAG
>MDTC01018104.1_pt1 | contig 19380 bp, 10 predicted proteins | sample 811181 | NCBI WGS metagenome assembly MDTC01 (sample SAMN05326644, study PRJNA326480) | marine metagenome | isolation source: seawater | place: Pacific Ocean: North | collected 2011
ATTTCCACCTCCGCCAAATAGGATGAGTCCGTCGTTGAGCGTGGTCACTTGATTAGCCTTGTAGTGAATGGTCCACTTCCTAAGGAAGGTTCCGTTGGCGTCGAAGACCACCGCCCGGTTGTTATTGTAGTCCGCGATGACGACGCTGCCATCGTCGTCCAGGTCCAGCCCATTTGGACCATTCATTTGTCCATCCAAACTTCCTAGAACTCCAAATTTTCTGCGGAAAGTCCCGTTCAAGTCAAAGACCTGAATGCGGTGGTTTGTAGTATCCGCGACGTACACCTCGCCGGTTTGCGAGACCGCAATTCCCCTAGGCTGGTTGAACTTGCCGTTGCTCGAGCCCTCGCTCCCGAAGGTCCGCGCGAGGGTGCCGTTTCTCTCGAAGACCTGTATGCGGTGGTTACTCTTGTCGGAAACGTAGACCCTGCCGTCGGGTCCGAGGTCCAGACCGTAGGGGTTTTCCACTTGCCCGCTCCCCGCGCCTTTCTTGGCCAAAATACGGACAAGGGTGCCGTTCTCGTCGGTCTCGAAAACCCTGCCCCCACTATGGTCGGTGAAAATAAAGGTGTTTTCAGGTGAGCGGACCACGTCCGTGGTGTCCACACCGGCGGTAGCATAAGAACCATAGGAGCGCTTGTAGGTGCCGTTGGCGTCGAAGACTTGGATGCGGTGGTTGTCCCGACAGGATACGTGGAGATCGCCCGAGGGGGATACGGCGACGCCGTAGTTGTTGTCGAACAGCCCGGCGTGCGAACTGGCCGTGCCCGATCCGATCGTGGTGACGAGGGTGCCGTTGGTCTCGAAGATTTGAACCCTGTGACTATCTGCATTGGCAACGACCAGGAGATTCCCCAGAAAATCAATGGCAAAGGGCCTGTAGGTGGGATTGAATTCCCGAAGGTAAGTCCCGTCTTTTTGAAAGACCTTGATTCTCGTTTTGCCTCTGGAGGAGACGTAGACCAGCCCGTTGGGACCGATCTTGACGTCGGCCGGGTTGCTGTTGAGCGTCGAAGTCCCGAATTTTCGCCGAAAAGCGCCGTTGGAGTCGAAGACCTGTATGCGATGGGCATTCCATTCCGCAACGTATACCTCTGTCAGGTTGGCATCGACCACATCCACGGTGATCCCCCATGGTTCGTTAAACTGGCCATCGCCGGAACCGCTGCTTCCCCATTTCCGGAGAAAGTTGCCCTGCAAGTCAAAAACTTGAATGCGTTTGTTGCTGAACTCAGTAACATACACTTCGTCCGCGGTCACTGCGATGCCTCGAGGATTATTGAACTGTCCGATCCCCGTGCCGTATTTACCCCAAGCACGAAGAAAACTACCGTTGGCGTCCCACACGCTGACTCGGTCGTTTCCGTCGTCCACGACGTAGACATCGCCGTTCGGGGTGATGTCGAAGCCGTGTGGAGCATTCAACCCAGGCATGTCGGGCAGGGGAACCTCCTTGTCGAGGTACCAACTGTCCTGTGCTCCCCGCTGGGCATGCAGACCCGCAGTTAGGACGCTTAGGCCAAGACCTGCGATTAGGATTCCCGAATAAAGTTTACGGATGCTTTTTGTATTCATCGTACGATATGGAATAAAAAGTTTAAATAAATTCATTAAAGTCGCGGGCGCGTGGGAAAAGTTCCAAGCAAAAAACGAAAAAGGAGGATTTTTTATAATTAAGGATTAATGATTCAGCGCAAGTTATTTTGTATCTGATACGCTGAGAAAGGTAATTCTTTAGAAGGAGATGATCTTTCGCAAATCCTGAGAAGTAAGTAAATGAAACTTCCTGCATTGTCATTGCAGGAGTTCAGAGGTGCGGCAAACTAGGAAGGTTGTTATCGCTAACCCCCAAGACGACAAATACTGGATCGCGATGTCCTGATGGGGACGGAAATGTCAGGGGGTTGCGCCAAGAAGGTTTACAAGAAACCGCTAGATTTCAAAATTTTATCTCCAGCTACGTGCTCCGAGAGCTCAGTCCGTAAGAATTTCCTTGGCGGACTTTCCTTGAGGGATCATGGGGAGGACATGCTCGGTATAGGGGACGACAACCTCCAAGAGGTAGGGCTCATCGGCTTCTAGCATTTCGCGGATACCTTCGCGCAGGTCCTCTCGCTTGCTTATTCGGCGAGCCTTGACTCCGAAACCGGCTGCCATGGTGATGAAGTCGGGATAGATGGCGTCGAGATTGTCGGGACCACCCAAGTTTTCGGGATCGCAAAGTATCGTGTGACCGCGGACGCTTTCGTAGAAGCGGTCTTCCCATTGGACGACCATCCCGAGATGCTGGTTGTTGAGCAGGAGGCACTTGGCGTTGATCTTTTCGATCTTCGCGGTAGCTAGCTCCTGAACATTCATGAGGAAGGAGCCGTCGCCGTCGATGTCGATGACCTCCTTGTCGGGGCGAGCCACCTTAACTCCCACTGCAGCGGGATAGCCAAAGCCCATGGTGCCCAGGCCGAGAGAGGAAATGTAGGTGCGGGGATCCTTAAATTTATAGTATTGGGCGGCCCACATCTGGTGTTGGCCGACGCCTGTGGTGATGATGGCTTCGCCTTTGGATTCCTCGTATAGAGCCTCTACGGCCTCTTGAGAGGTAATGTGCTCGCCCTTGTCGTAGCGAAACGGATTTTCCGCCTTCCACTTGTCGAGAGAGGAGAACCATTCGGTGAGGTCTGGCTTTTGGAATCCTTGTTCATTTGCCAGTTCACAAAGTCGCTTGAGGGCGTACTTGATATCGGTCTGGATAGGAAAGTGAGCATGGACGTTCTTGTTGTGCTCTGCCTTGTCGACGTCGAAATGAATAACATAGGCCTCTTGAGCATATTTGTCGACCTTGCCCGTAATGCGGTCGTCAAAGCGAGCACCGGCGCAGAGTAGCAGATCACTCTCGCAGACGGCCCAGTTGCCCGCAACGGTGCCATGCATCCCGTACCAGTAAAGAGACTGCGGGTGGGCAGGATCGAAGACTCCCAAGCCCATCAAAGTGTGGGTGACGGGGAGCCCGGTGACCTCTGCAAATTCCTTCAGCTCTTCATGAGCGTCTCCGGAGAGAATACCGCCCCCAGTGTAAAGAACAGGCTTGTTTGCCTCAGTAATAAGGCGCAGAACTTCGGTAAGTTCTTCGTCGGTGGCTTTGGGAAGATCTAATTTATATCCAGGAATCTCACCCACCTCTGATGGAAAAAATGGCTCGAAAACGGCTTGCTGTACATCCTTTGGAATATCAATGACGACGGGACCGGGACGACCGCTTTCGGCGAGGTAGAAAGCCTCCTTGACGATTCGTGGAAGGTCTTCCGCGTTAAGCACGAGATAGCTGTGCTTAACTACAGGGAGAGTCATGCCGAAGAAGTCGGTCTCCTGAAAGGCGCTCTTGCCGATAAACTGCTGGTAGACCTGTCCCGTAATCGCAATGAGTGGAACGCTGTCCATGTAGGCATCGGCGATACAGGTCATTAGGTTTGTAGCTCCGGGGCCGGAAGTAGCCATGCAGACGCCCGCCTTGCCCGTGGCTCTGGCATAACCGTGGGCCATAAAACCACCTCCCTGTTCTTGACGGGGAAGGATGGTACGAATGCTCTTTGAACGAGTGAGCGACTGGTGCAATTCCATCGAAGCCCCGCCCGGATATGCAAACACCGCCTCCACGCCCTCACGCTCGAGAGACGACACCAAGGCGTCTGCCCCATTCATGGCGGGACCTAGCTCGCCTTCGGGTAGAGGTTGTTCTTCTTTGATGGTTTGTATGCTCATGAATCGAACGGGTTAATGGAATATACAAAACCCATTTTGTCAGAATAAGACCCGTTTTTCAAGGGCAAAGGAATGGCCTCAAATGAGCTCGTTTTATTTAGGAATCAAAAACGGTTTTGAACATCGTCCAATCGCAAAAAACTGAGATGCAGAGTAGTCGATTTTCATCTCACAGTTCGTCAAGGGTGGACCAATTACCTCGAGAATAATCGTAAAGACCTTTTGGTGATTTGTAATAGATCCAGTTTTTCTTTTCGTGACTGTAGAGCCATGGGTAGCTTTTCTTGCTCGTCCAAAGCCAATTCCAATTCGGATGGTATAGCCATACTCCACCTTGTGCCGTGTCCACGGGATAAAGCCATTCCAAGGATTCATGGTAAATCCAGTTCGTAGCCGAAGTGAAAAAGTTTCCAAACCAAGGGCTTGAGCTCCACCCGGAGACAGATTCGATGACTGCATTTGCATTCACGAAGGACTTCGTCGAAAATTCAAGATCGCCGCTGCCGTAGTAGAAACCTCCTTCCTCAATAGAAATCTGATTTCCGTCTTTGTCCAAGAATGTAGTGGGGACCGTAGTCGAGGTAAGGGGGTCCGTTTGGTGAAAGACTTGGAAATGCAGGTGAGGTTCCGTGGACCATCCCGTATTTCCCGAAATGCCGATGGGGTCTCCGATTTTCACTATGTCGCCTATCTGTACGAGAGCTCCGTTTTGCTGTAAGTGCAGGTAGTCGGCTTTGCTTCCGTCCAAATGTCCGATGGTTACGTAATTGACCTTGTCAATGAATGACTTTTCAGCTCCTCCTTCGTCGGAGTCTTCCTTCAAGTTGACCACCTTTCCTGCTCTAGCTGCGTACAGGGTCGTTCCCACCGGCATGAACCAGTCGATAGCATAAGTACCCTCATGGCTCCATGACCCCATGTAACCTTGGCCTACGGTAAAAGCATCCTTGGAAGCGTAAGGAATTCTGTAGGTATAATTGGAGTCCTGATTATCACCTGAAAATCCATAGTTCCACCAATAGCTCCAGCGATAACTCCAACCGCCGCCCACCTCGATTTGATCTAAAGTCATGAGGGTAGTGGAACCATTGCCATTTAAATTGAAGATCAGTTGCCCTTCCTTGGAGGGGCGGAGGTTCTCCAGGTGCGTCAAATGAATCTCCACGCTGAACAAAGAGTCGACAGCGGCATGTGCGGTAAAAGTGATTTTTCCATTGGTCAAGTCACTGGCGGCAACAGAGAAAACAGAGTCAGATTCAGCTTGAAGGTAGCACTTGGAAATAAAGCTAAAAACCAAAAGAAAAAAGAGGAGGCATTTAAACAAGTACATAATTATTCAGAATTTCTCAGCTGTAAAACTAGATTTCCTTTCAGATCAGAGCTTTCAGATCAGCCATGGAGATGGAGGCGTTGGCCGCTTCTCCCGCTTCGAAAACTTCGCTTAGAAGCTTTCTTTTTCCGGTCTGTAGTCGAAGCACGTTTTCTTCCACCGAATCAGCCACGATCAGCTTGTAGACTTGCACTGTCTTGGTTTGGCCTATGCGGTGAGCGCGGTCGGTCGCCTGAGCCTCGGCGGCGGGATTCCACCATGGGTCGAAGTGGATCACTAGGTCGGCCCCGGTGAGATTCAGTCCCGTCCCCCCCGCTTTGAGAGATATGAGGAAAATGGGAACGGATTCGTCGCCTTGAAAACGGTCGACCTGCGCCATGCGATCTCTGGACGAACCATCGAGGTAACAGTGAGGAATCGATTCCGCTTCCATTTCCGCACGGACCAAGGCCAGCAGAGAGGTGAACTGCGAAAAGAGAAGAATGCGGTTTCCAGCGTCCATCGCACCGTGCAGGATTTCCCGGAAAGCCGCGAGTTTTGCTGAGTCTCCGGGTTCTAGTTTGTCGTCGAGCAAGCGGGGATCGCAACAGGTTTGGCGAAGCCGCAGCAGCTGCGTTAGAGTCTTCATACGAAGCTGGCCCTCGGGAACGCCCGCTTCTTCCATGGCTACGATTTCCTTTTCGGCGCCCGCCTTGGCAGATGCGTAGGTTTTGGCCTGCTCAGGAGTCATGTCGACATAGACCACTTGTTCGATCTTGTCTGGAAGTTCGGGTGCTACAATTTTCTTGCTTCGCCGCAGTATGTAGGGCGCAGCTTGAGCAAGAAAACGTTTTTCGTGCCAAGTGCGCTCGTCTCCTCGCGAAGATGAGGGAATCGGATGGAGGGCGCCCGGCATGAGGAATGCGGTGAGGGACAGGAGGTCGTTCAGGCTGTTTTCCACGGGAGTACCGGTAAGGAGAAATCGCCCGCGAGAGGAAAGGGAAGCTAGAGACTTGGCGTTGCGAGTGCGGCGGTTCTTTAGGTTTTGAGCCTCGTCCCCGATCACGCACAAAAGCGAAGCCGAAGCAAACAGGCTCTCATCCCTGACAAGGGTTCCGTAGGAGGTGATGACGAGATCCCATTTTGTAAATTCCTCGACTGCCTTCATCCTTTTGGAACCATGGTGAACGAAAACAGAAAGTTCGGGGCAAAATCGTTCGGCTTCCCGTCGCCAATTTTCGACGAGTGATGCTGGGCAAACCACGAGCGAGGTAGAAACGGAATCGTCGAAGGTGACTTTTCTTTTCTTGAGGCAGGAAAGTACGACCAGTGTCTGGATGGTTTTCCCAAGGCCCATTTCATCGGCGAGGATGCCACCGAGTTTGTGCCGAAAGAGATGTAGCATCCAGCCGACGCCGATTTTTTGATAGGGTCTCAGGACGTCTTCCAGTTCCTTCGAAAGGGGAGGTGGTTCCAACTTATCGAGATCACGGAGAGCCGTTGCCCGGCTTTTCCATGCTTCGGGCGGTTTGAACTTGGGATCTAATTCCACCAGAATTTCTTCGCTTTCTGCGGTTTGCTCAGTGGGTAGGTGATAAGTACCCTTCCGCAAGAGCGGAGCCTCGGGAGTTCCCGCTAAGCTACGCTGGAGAGCATGGGCTTTTTGGAGCATTTTTCTACCCAGCAAATAAACCTTGCCGCCGGACTCGACGTGGTTGCTGCCCATCGCCAGAGCTTGCTCGATCAGGTTTTCAGGAGCATCACCAGCCCGAATGGTGACTTGTACCTCTGCCATGCCATCCTTCTCCTTGGCCTCGGTACGAACGCTGGCCTCGCGAATGCTTTTAGTGTGCTGGTGGAAGTTGTCAGTGAAAGTGGCGTCGAAGTCGAGTTCGAGAGTGTCCTTGTGTTCGGCCAGGAAATCGAGAGTCTTTTCACGACCGCGAAGCCACCACCAGCGACGATTTTGTCGATCGCGCAAAAAGTTCTCCTCTCGCAGAAGGCGAAGAGTCGACTTGTAGGCGGGATGCTCGTCGGACGGTAAGGTTATCATGAGGTACTCGGTAGACCCTTCCACCTCGATGGGACGACCCTCGTAATTCGCCCATGTTTCGTCTCGAATGGGAGAGATTTCTTCATTTTCTTCAGAAATACCTGAGGGAGGAGCCCCCGTGTTGGAGCCGGTGGTTGCCTTTTCCTTGGGCAGGAATTGAGATACGCCAAGCAGATCGCCATCATCCCATGGGATTGCATCCTGCGGCTTGTGGGCAAAGTAGAAGCAGGAAATACCGCGAAGCATTTTTAGAAGCTCGGCTAAGTGCTTTTTGCTTAAGTGGAGAAGAGAGGACAATTCCCCGCCGCACCATTGGGCCATGACGAAGGCGGCGGCTCGTTCAGAATCGGAAAGTCCAGCGAGCCCTGTGGGTCCCGCTTTTTCGGGGGTGAGGCCTTTGCCCGTTCCGGGGTCTAGTTCGAGCTTAGTGGGTATGGAGTCCCGTTCTGCGCTTGCTGCGAGGGTGGGGGGCAGGACTAGCCTGAGCTTCACGAATATTGAGACGGGAAAGCGAAGTCTGCGAGGTTTTTTTCAGGATCGGCTCCGGCGGGAGCGCCGCCCATGGCAAAATCAGGCTTCCCCCCTCCCTTTCCTCCGAAAAGGGTGGCGAGATCGCGAAGGATTTCACCCGCCTTATGACCCTTGGCGATAGCTTCGTCGGAGGATATGCAGATCATTGTGGCTTTCTCGCCTGCAATAGACACGAGGAGCGTCACAGAAGGAGCGGTAGCCTTGCTCACCCGGACGACAAGGCCACGAAGATCGTTGCCTGCGACTTCGCGCACGATTGCCTTGACGAAGCGAATACCATCGCTGTCGACAGCTTTGGCGATCAGTTCGTCGGCAAGATTGGCTTGTCCTTTCTGCTGATGAGCTCGGAGGTTTTTTTCAAGTTCCTTGTTCTTTGCCTGAAGGGAGACTATTCGTTCGAAAACCTCTTCCGGTTTGCAGGCGAGTTTTTGGCTGATGGATGCGAACTGGTGAAAGCGTTCATTTGCGAGGGCGTACGCATCGGAACCGGCAACGGCGTCGATCCGACGAGTGCCCGCTGCGATGGCCGATTCACTGATTATTTTGATAAAACCGATTTCTCCGGCGGACTGAACGTGCGTGCCACCACATAATTCCTTGCTCCACCCACCAAGGTCCACAACCCGCACGACGTCCCCGTACTTGTCGCCGAAGAAAGCCACAATGTCATCGGGCTTTTCAGCGTAGGATATTTCAACGGATTCGACGGCATCGTTAATGAGAAGGTTCTCGTTAGCGAGTCCTTCGATTTCCTCGATTTGGGCCGAGTTGACTCCTTCGAAATGGGAAAAGTCGAAACGCAGGCGACTGGGCTCTACGAGCGAACCTGCTTGACGAACATGGTCACCAAGGACCTTGCGCAGAGCCCAGTGCAAGACATGAGTAGCGGTATGATGCCGTTGAATGGAAAGGCGTCTGTTGAGGTCGACGTTCAGGACTGCAGATTGGCCGATTGGATCTGAAGAAAAGTCATCTTTCACGGGGTGCAGGAATCGCCCTGCGACATCCTTGCTCACCTTACCAACGGGCAAGGTTTCGCCACCGATTTCGACGGTTCCCGAATCTCCGACTTGTCCGCCCATTTCGGCATAAAAAGGGCTTTGGTCGAAGATTAAATACGCGTTGTCGCCGTCCCGAACCAAGCCTTGACAGTTTGCGGAAAAACCCGTGAGGTTTTCGCGTTCGTAGCCAAGGAACTTAGTGGCTTGAGCATCATCCCCGTCTGCCTTCACCTTGATTTCGACAGTCTTGTGAGCCTCACGAGCGCGGGTGCGTTGCATTTCCATCTCTAGGTCGAATCCTTCTTGATCAACCGAAAGGCCTCTTTCGCGAGCCATTAACTGTGTGAGATCAAGTGGAAAGCCGTAAGTGTCGTACAGACGGAAAGCAAATTCCCCCGAAATTTCCTTTTCATCGCCGAGCTGCTCACTTTCCCGGCGAAAGAGTTCTATGCCGCGGTCAAGGGTCCTGTTAAAGGATTCCTCCTCAGAAAGAAGAGTCTTCTCGATCAGTTCGCGACGATTTATGAGTTCAGGAAACACACCACCCATTTGTTCCACCAGTACGCCGACCAGTTTGTGGAAGAAGGGTTCCGAAAAACCTAGGTTGCGACCGTAACGAATGGCTCGACGAAGGATACGCCGAAGAACGTAGTTCCGATCGGAATTGCCAGGCATAATACCGTCTGAAATTGAAAAAGAGAGTGCTCGAAGGTGATCGCCGATTACGCGAAAAGCGATATCCACTTCTTCTTGTTCGGAGCGCGCCGGTCCTACGGGGATAGAGGAGGAATAGGTTTTTCCCGAGAGTTTTTCTAATTCATCGAAAAGCGGGCGAAAGACGTCGGTGTCGTAATTGGATACGGTTTTCGAGAAATCGCTGAATCCGTTCGTGCTTTGTATTGCAGCGGCAACGCGCTCGAATCCCATGCCCGTGTCGACATGCTTGGCCGCTAGTGGGGAGAAACCACCTTCCTTGTCGGCGTTGAACTGAATGAAGACCAAGTTCCAGATTTCAATGCAGAGATTGGAGTCTGCGTTGACGAGTTGACCGGCGGTGTCTCCCTCCGGCGTTAAATCGATATGAAGTTCGCTGCAAGGCCCGCAGGGACCCGTCTCGCCCATCATCCAGAAATTATCTTTCTTGCCCCCGTTGATAACATGAACGGTCGGGTCGAGCCCTTCCTTTTCGAAAATGACAGTCCAGAGGTCATGTGCGTCTTGGTCGAAATCAGCGGGTTCCCCTTCTCCCGGATTGTAAACGGTGGCGTAAAGGCGTTCCTTTGGAAATAGCCATACTTCGGTCAGGAGTTCCCATGCCCATTCTATCGCCTCGGTCTTGAAATAATCGCCAAAGGACCAGTTGCCGAGCATCTCGAAGTAGGTGTGATGGTACGTATCCAGACCGACGTCCTCGAGGTCGTTGTGCTTTCCCCCCGCCCGAATGCATTTTTGTGTATCGGCAGCACGCGGATAGGGAGCCTTTCGATCGCCGAGAAAGTAGGGCACGAATTGATTCATACCCGCATTGGTAAATAATAAGTTCGGAGATTCCGGCATGAGGGACGCAGAAGACACAACTTCGTGGGCTTTGCCGGCGAAGAAGTCAAAAAAGGACTGGCGAATTTCTTCCGACGTCATTTTATTTAGAGGCGAGTGGATGAAAGGAATAACTCAGTCGAGGCGTTCCAGGATAGCTTGGCCCATTTCACGAGTTCCGACTGAGGGGGCTCCTTGTGCAACGTCGATCGTGCGAAGTCCATCTCGAATGGATCTCTCAACTGCGTTTTCGATGCGTGCGGCCGCTTCCTCAAGCCCAAAGCTGTAACGTAGCATGAGAGCGGCGCTGAGGACTTGAGCACAGGGATTGGCGAGGTTTTTGCCCGCGATATCGGGGGCGGTGCCGCCTGCGGGTTCGTAGAGCCCAAAGGGATGACCATGTCCGTTTTTCCGGACCCCAAGGCTGGCTGAGGCGAGCATGCCTAGGGAACCACAAATCACTGCCAATTCGTCGGAAAGGATGTCACCGAACATATTTTCGGTGAGGATGAGGTCGAACTGACAGGGGTCCCGCACCAATTGCATTGCGGCGTTGTCAACATACATGTGAGACAGCTCAAGTTCGGGTGCTTCTCGCGCTACTTTTTCCGAAACTACTTTTCGCCACAGGACCGAGGTTTCGAGAACGTTTGCTTTGTCTACGGAGCATATGCGACCTGAACGGAGCCTGGCTGCAGTGATTGCAATATCGGTGATTCGCTCAATTTCGCTTGATCGATAGATCATCGTATCGATTGCTTCTTGTTCACCGCTTTCTAGATCTCGAGTTTCCTTGGGTTGACCGAAGTAAACACCGCCCGTGAGTTCCCTTACACACAGGACGTCTATTCCGTTGGCCACAGTCTCATGACGAAGGGGCGATAGGTCGGAGAGCTCTGGAAATAAATTTCCCGGGCGCAGATTCGCGTAGAGGCTAAATTCTTTGCGAAGTGGTAGTAGGGCGGCTCGCTCCGGCTGTTCTTTGGGAGGAAGGTTTTCCCACTTGGGACCACCTACCGAACCAAAGAGAATGGCGTCTGCCGCCCGACATGCTTCCAACGTCGAAACGGGTAGGGCGTCACCATGGTTGTCGATACCGGCTCCACCGACGTCATGGGAGGAAGTTTCAATTACGAAGTCGTAGGATTCGCCGACTTGACGTAGAATTTCGAGAGCCGTTCCCATGACCTCAGGGCCGATTCCGTCTCCAGGAAGCGTAGAGAAGTTCAAAGTCATCATGTTATTCTAAAAAAAAGAACTTAAAATACCAGTTCGGCGTATTTACGGAAAGGATAAAACCGAAGTGCCTTGTACTCGCAGGATAGCATTGACAAAAACGGTGATTAAAGATTTAGTACAACATCATCAATACAGTCTCATCTTAAAAGAGAGGAGCGGGCACAGCCGCTCTTTTTTTTTCTTAATAACCTCTTATAAATAAAACCAACTTTCGACCATGAGCAGCGAAATACTCGCCGTCCTTGAATACATGGAGAAGGAAAAGGGGATCAGTCGTGAAGACATGATCGCCACGATTGAAAGTGCCGTAAAGGCAGCTGCTGAACGCGGAGTTAACGGTTCGGGCGACCTTCGGGTTGAAATAAATCCGAAAACAGGAACGATGAAGGCTTGGACGCAACTTTTAGTTGTCGAGTCGGTTTCCGATACCGTTACTGAGATTCACGTCGACAAAGCCCGCTTGTACGCGGAAGAACCTAAAGTAGGTGAATTCGTAGAGCGTGAAATCGATCCTTCATACCTTGGTCGCATTGCTGCAAAAACGGCTGAGCAAGCAATCAAACAACGCTTGCGTCAATTTGAAAAAGAACACATATACGATGAGTTTAAGGATCAGGTTGGTAACTTAGTTTCGGGAATCGTACGCCGTCGCGAGAGGGGTGATTTGATTGTCGAAGTAGGTAAAGCCGAAGCAGTTTTGCCTTGGCGGGAGCGAGTACCCGGCGAAGACTGGGTTGCGGGAGAACGCGTACGTTGTTTGCTCCTTAAACTTGAAGCCCAAGGGCGTGGTCCGGAACTGGTTCTTAGTCGTTCGAGCATGAGCTTCATTCGCAAAATCTTCGATGTAGAAGTTAATGAAATCGCCGATGGAACGGTTGTACTCGCAGCGATGGCTCGCGAACCAGGATACAGAACCAAGGTTTGCGTTAAAAGCACCGATCCCAAGGTCGACCCCGTAGGTGCCTGCGTGGGTGCCAGAGGAGCAAGAGTCAAAAGCATTGTTCGCGAATTGAACGGTGAAAAAGTAGATATCGTGCGTTGGTTCGAAGATCCCATCGAGTTACTTGCTGAAGCCCTCAAACCTGCAGTTCCCAAGAACGTGAAATTGGATCGTGACAAACGCCGTATGTATTTCGAGGTGGAAGAAGATGATCTCTCGATTGCCATTGGACGAAAAGGGATTAACGCTCGCCTTACCTCTCGCCTCTTGGGATGGAAACTCGACATCGGAAAAGTCGAGGTCAAAGAAGTTGGTTTTGATGAGCGCAAGGCTCAGGCTGCACAAGCCCTTACGGCAGTCGGCGTAGAATTTGAGTTGGCAGATCGTTTGGTTGCCTTGGGTCTCGTCAGTCCAGAAGCTTTTGAGGGAGTAACATCAGATGACTTGGTGGGACTTGGCTTCACTGCGGAAGAAGCCAATGGAATTTTGGATAAAGTTGCTTCTTCCAATGATGAAACATCCGAAGACGTCGCTGACGTACCCGAGGAAAACCCTGCCGAAGTAGAGGGAACCGAGGAAGGCGAAGTTTCCGCCTAGCTGGAATGTTGTCGAAACTAGATTTTTTATCAACCGAATGTAATGCGTCTCGCTTCTGCTAAATGAGTTTTCGTGTACATGCTATCGCCAAGGAAGTCGGCATTACGAGCAAGGAGCTTGTAGCTTTACTCGTCGATCGGGGCTACGAAATCAAAAGTGCATCGAGCTCTATTGATAACATTACGGCTGAGTCACTCATTGAAGAACTTAAGCCCGCTAAATCCGATACGGTTGATGAATCGGATGCAGATGTCACTGATTCGGATGAAAAAAATGAAGAAAGCGGCAAGGCGAAATCTTCAAAAGAGGAGACTCCCGCCAACGCGCCAATTGTTAAAAGCAAGCAAGATATTGATCGGGAACGATTAGAAAAGCAAGAGACAGATGATCGCGCTAAGGAAGCGACTTCACCTTCTGATTCAACTGTCGTGCCCGTTGCCCCTTCACCGCCCACGGTTGCTCAAACTCCACCGAAACCCTCTGCCATTATGGCTCCGCCTCCTCCTTCGACCGCAAAGTCTGCGGAATCATCGGATGCTGAGGATATCTCCGACTCTGCCTCTCATTCACAAGTTGCTTCAGACTCAAAAGTCATTCTTATCAAGCCACCGATCGTGGTTCGTGAATTTGCAGTTTTAATTGGACTTAAGCCATTTCAGTTAATTTCCGAACTTATGGAAATGGGCATTTTTGCTTCCATGAACCAAAGTATCGAGGAAGACGTTGCCCAGCAATTAGCCGAAGCCAAGGGTTTTGAATTAGACATTCGCCATCGAGGAGAAAAAGCCGAGACGACCAAGAGGAAAGAACAGGAAGCACTAAAAATAGCCGAGGATGATGAATCCTTGCTCGAACCTCGTTCCCCAATCGTATGTATTCTAGGTCATGTCGACCATGGAAAAACTACCTTGCTTGATACTATTCGAAAGGCAGATGTCGTTTCTGGAGAAGCCGGTGGCATTACCCAACACGTCGGAGCTTACCAAATCGAGCGCAAAGGCCAAAAGATCACTTTCTTAGACACTCCGGGTCACGCTGCTTTTTCAAAGATTCGTGAAAGGGGAGCAAATCTTACCGATATTTCCGTAATTGTCGTCGCGGCGGATGATGGGTTTATGCCGCAAACGGATGAAGCCCTCAAGTTTGCACAAAGAGCTCAAGGTTCAATAGTAGTTGCAATCAACAAAATTGACGTAAAGGGAGCGGACTTAGAAAAAGTAAAGACTCACATGCAGGAACGCGGCATCCCTCCCGAGGATTGGGGAGGCGAGACCGTTACGGTACCTATCTCTGCCCTCAAAGGTGAAAATATCGAGGATTTGCTTGATATGATTCTCCTACAGTCGGAAGTCATGGAATTAAAGGCGAATCCGAATGCAATCGCTGAGGGTGTGGTAGTGGAAGCTCGCCATGAGATCGGACGAGGAGCAACTGCTACGGTGATCGTCAGAAAAGGAACTCTCAAGACAGGCGATATAGTTGTCTGTGGCTCCGTTTACTGCAAAGTCAAAGCTATGCTGAACGACCGCGGGGAAAAAGTAAAAACGGCTGCCCCGTCAACCCCTGTCAATATATTAGGTTGGTCGGATGCTCCTCAATCCGGAGACATTTTTCGAAAAGTTAAGAATGATCGTGAAGCTAGAAACCTTGCAAATGATGCTCTTCACGATGCCAAATCCAAATTGGTCAGTGTCCCCGTTGCTGCAGCTGGCGAAGATGAAGAAGAGACCGTTTCGGGAATCGACGCCCTGTTTGCGGCTATCGCCAAAACAAAGGCAAACGCCTATAGGGTTATTTTGCGAGCAGATGTTCGCGGCTCAGTCGAAGCCTTGAAGTCTTCATTGGAGGAAATCAAAAGCGATAAGATTTCACTTGAGGTCGTTCAGTCTGAAGTGGGTCAGATTACCAAGAACGATATCGGGATGGCCAGCATGTCGGGCGCAGACGTCATAGGCTTTAATGCTAAGATGGAAAATGGTGTTATCGGCGAAGCCAAGCATCACGAAGTAAATATTTTTCAAAACAACATTATTTATGAGCTGATCGACCTGGTTAAGGACAACATGGCGGACTTATTAGAACCTGATTTGGTCGAGAAAAAGACTGGCCGTGCTGAAATTCGTGAAGTCTTCAGGATCAGCAAAGGTCGTGACGTAGCTGGCTCCATGGTTATGGAAGGAAGTATTACCAGAAACGCTGCAGCTCGCCTGTTGCGTGGCGGCGAAGTAATTGCAGAGGGTAAAATTGATACTCTGAAGCGTTTCAAGGATGATGCGACCGAAGTGAAAGCCGGATTTGAATGCGGTATTAGACTGGAGGGTTCCGTCAAATATGAAGAAGGCGATGCCATCGAAACCTACGAGATCGAGAAGATCAGACCTTCCCTTTAGTCTGCTATTTTCCACTCGCCCCAAACAGGGAAGCTAGTATTGCGATGGGGCAAAGAACCCAGAGGGTCAATGAACTCGTCAAACGGGAGATCAGCAACTATCTTCACATCCGCTATCGAAGTGAATGTGTTCGTTGGACTATTACCTCTGTCGATGTTTCCCCTGATCTTCGAAATGGAACGGTCGCATATTCCGTACTTGGCGATGAAACTCATTTTAGAGAGGCTGCTGCTTTTTTCAGAAAAAAAGTAGGAGAAATAAGGAAGGAAGTCGGTAGGCACGTCGTACTTAAATACAGCCCGAAGTTACGATTCGTAAGAGATGAAGGAATCGAGCGAGGCAACCGAGTAATTGAGATTCTAGAAGGTTTACCCGAGACGACTGAAAAGGATAGCGATGAGTTTTCTGATCCTAACAGCGAACTGTTTCAAGACAATGCGCCATGATGAGCGATTGTCACAACTATGTCTCAGTAACTGTGACGTAGTTGTGACGCACTGGCACATATCGCTTTGTCTTGATCTAGAAAACTACCTCTCCAACTGACATAAAACACTGGATATAAGTAACTTTGGTGCAAATCAAGTTATGGGCATGTATCTTGCACGGATGATTCTGTGAGCAAAATTATAGGAATAGATCTAGGTACCAGCAATTCCTGCATGGCAGTTATGGAAGCCGGCGAACCCAAAGTAATTCCCAATTCCGAAGGTGCGCGTACGACTCCGTCTATAGTGGCTTTTGGAAAGGACGGTGAGCGACTTGTTGGTCAGGCTGCGAAAAGGCAGGCGGTTACTAATCCTGCCAACACAATTTTTTCGGCTAAACGCCTAATCGGGCGAAAGTTCGGCGAAGTTAAAGACGAAGTCGCCAATCAACCCTGCAAGGTTGTCGAGGGCAAAAATGGTGCTGCTGCTTTTGAATGCGAAGTGGATGGAAAAACTGAAGTATTCATGCCCGAGCAGATTTCATCCATGATCCTCGCCAAGCTCAAAGCTGATGCTGAAGCCTACCTGAGCGAACCCGTCACGCAAGCGGTGATCACCGTTCCCGCATACTTTAACGACGACCAACGAAGAGCCACCAAGGACGCCGGGTCCATCGCAGGCCTCGAGGTAATGCGAATTATCAACGAGCCGACTGCTGCTTCACTAGCATATGGCTTGGAGAAGAAAGGCGAAGAAACCATAGCAGTATATGATCTGGGCGGGGGAACATTCGATATTTCAGTTCTCGAAATCGCCGAGGGTGTTTTTGAGGTAAAAGCTACTAATGGTGACACCCAACTTGGAGGTGATAACTGGGATCAACTCATCATAGATTGGTTGGTAAACGAATTTAAGAACGATCAGGGTGTCGACCTGAGTTCCGACCCGATGGCCATGCAGCGATTGAAGGAAGAAGCCGAGAAAGCCAAGATTGCTCTCTCGTCCACCCAAGCTACCGACATTAACTTACCGTTCATCACTGCTGATGCCTCTGGTCCCAAGCACCTCAATGTTAATTTTACACGTGCCAAACTGGAGCAAATCTGCGAAAGCTTGTATTCACGAACTAAAGGTCCTTTTGACTCTTGTTTAAAAGACGCCGGACTTTCCGCTGGAGAAGTTGGCAATTTGGTTCTCGTCGGTGGCATGACTCGAAGCCCGAAGGTGATCGAGTTGGCACATGAGCTTGTTGGTAAAGAGCCTCACCAAGGCGTCAATCCAGACGAAGTGGTGGCTATTGGCGCCGGTATTCAAGGCGCTGTGCTGCAAGGCGATGTAAACGATGTTCTCCTGCTCGATGTTTCTCCCCTCACTCTTGGTATTGAGACTGCAGGATCTGTCGCAACTCCCATGATTGAGAGAAATACGACTATTCCGACTAAGAAGACTCAGACTTTTTCTACTGCTGCGGATAATCAACCAGCCGTCGATATCGTTGTATTGCAAGGCGAACGCCCTATGTCACAAGACAACAAGATGCTCGGCACCTTCAAATTGGACGGTCTTCCCTCCGCTCCTCGAGGAGTACCCCAAATCGAGGTCACTTTCGATATCGATGCCAACGGTATCTTAAATGTAACCGCAAAAGACTTGGGTTCTGGCAAAGATCAGAAAATCACCATTTCGGGTTCCTCGAGTTTGGATGAAACCGAGGTCGAACGTTTACGCAAGGAAGCCGAAAAATATGCCGATGCCGACAAAACCAAAAAAGATCAGGTAGTCGCTCGAAATGAGCTGGATTCCATGGTTTACCAAGGCGAAAAACAGCTTGTAGATCTAGGAGATAAGGTTCCTGCCGAAATGAAGTCCACTGTCGAGGAAGCTATCGGTGTCGCTAAAAAGGTTTTGGATAAGCAAGAAGCAAGCACCGAGGATTTAAAACAAGCCAAGGACGACTTGCTTAAGTCCCTCGAAGTGATCGGGAAGCAGGCTTACGAAAACGCAGGAGCGACTGCGGCAGGTGATCCTGCTGGTGCAAGCGCTGAGACTGGCAATGAATCCGGATCCGATTCTTCCGCAGAGTCCAAAGAGGAAGACATCGTCGAAGCTGACTTTGAAGTTGTAGACGAAGGCAAAGACGAAGACAAAAGCTAGGTCTAATCTTCCATCCCACTTTTTTTTAAATACTGAGACAACTCGACTGACTAAAGTCTTTCTGTGAAGTAGCAGTATCAATCCTCACAACAAAGCTAAACCTAATACCAACAAAAAATGAGTAAACCAAAAATCACTCCGTTGGGTGATCGTGTCCTCGTCCAGTCCGTCGATGATGACGAGCAAGTCAAGGGCGGGATTATCATACCCGACTCCGCTAAGGAAAAACCGCAAGAGGCAACTGTTGTTGTTCTCGGCACTGGCAAGAAAGACGACGACGGCAACGACGTTCCTTTTCAAGTCAAAGTCGGCGACAAGATTCTCGTCAGCAAGTATGGTGGCACCGAAGTCAAGCTTGACGATGAAATCTACCAACTGCTCCGCGAAGACGATATTCTCGGCATTGTCGGATAATTCCGCTTTGTCCCCATCTTAAACCTATCAAACAGATTTTAAATTAATCATGGCTAAGCAAATATTATTTGATGAAGCAGCCCGTAAAAAGGCACTCCGTGGCGTTGCCACCCTTTCTGATGCGGTCAGTGTGACCCTCGGACCTAAGGGTCGTAACGTATTAATCGACAAGAAATTCGGATCTCCGACAGTAACCAAGGACGGTGTAACCGTTGCCAAGGAAATTGAGTTGTCCGACCCTTATGAAAACATGGGTGCCCAAATGGTGCGAGAAGTAGCTTCCAAGACTTCCGACGCCGCCGGTGATGGTACCACAACGGCTACGGTCCTTGCGGAATCAGTCTACCGTGAAGGGCTCAAAAACGTCGCAGCTGGTGCTAACCCCGTTTACTTGAAGCGTGGCATCGACAAGGCTGTCGAAGCTGGAGTTCGAAAACTATTGCGCGACAGCAAGAAGGTTTCCGATCGCGAAGAAGTTCGGCAAGTAGCTACCGTTTCCGCAAACTGGGACGGTGAAATCGGTGAAATCATCGCCGATGCTATGGACAAGGTCGGCAAGGACGGCACGATCACCGTTGAGGAAGCCAAAAGCATCGAGACTACTCTCGACGTCGTTGAAGGCATGCAGTTCGACAAGGGATATCTGAGCCCTTACTTCTGCACCAACAACGAATCGATGGAAGTCGTTTTAGAAGATTGCTACATTCTTATTTACGAGAAGAAGGTAACCAGTCTCAACGATCTGCTTCCTCTTCTACAGCTTGTTTCCAAGGAAGGTAAGCCTCTCCTTATTATCGCTGAAGACGTCGAAGGCGAAGCCCTTGCCGCTCTTGTGGTAAACAAGTTGCGTGGTACTTTGAACGCCTGTGCCGTCAAGGCTCCCGGTTTCGGTGATCGCCGCAAGGAAATGCTTCGCGATCTCGCTATCCTAACCGGTGGTCGTTGCATCACTGAAGATCTCGGAATCAAACTCGAGAACATTCAGCTTGCCGACCTCGGTCAGACCAAGCGTGTTACCGTCGATAAGGAAAA
>MDTC01030497.1_pt1 | contig 19374 bp, 36 predicted proteins | sample 811181 | NCBI WGS metagenome assembly MDTC01 (sample SAMN05326644, study PRJNA326480) | marine metagenome | isolation source: seawater | place: Pacific Ocean: North | collected 2011
CTCCATATTAGAATGTAAAGTTTGAATTTCCTGTTCACAGAAACTCAAACCTGCTATTTCACCGACTATCCTTTGGTATTGTTCAAAATTCTCAACACTTCCAGAAGCCAACGTTTGCGTGAGAGCTTCTTTTCTCTCACGATATTTACGAAGCAAATGCTCCGTAGCTAAGATATAATCCATTTATTTAATGTAGTTATACCAAAGAAGTCCTTTTGTTTGTCCGTAAGAAGCTTTTACTTTAGATTCTTTACCAACAACGTTACCTTTTGCGTCTGTATTCACTTCACCAGCAGTAACAGATTGCGTTTTAGTGTTATCAACCATAACTGGTTCACTAGGTGCAGGTCTGTTTACTTTTTTAGAAGGAGACGGGTAATCTTTATTTCTATGCATATTATTCTCCGTTTTGTTTTCGAGTTTCTCGAACCGTTTTAACTAATTCCGTATAGTTCTTTTCTGCATCAACTTTAGCTCTTTGCTCTAGTTCTTGCAAGTCTATTGCGGCTTTAGTATCTTGTACGCGTAAATCTGCTTCGATCTTTTCACGTTTAATTTGTGCATCTAGTTCAGCCTTCATAGCGGCTAGTTGTGCATCTCTTTGATCGTCGCCTTCTTTTTGCATCAACTGTTCTCTTTCAAGTTGTAACTGTTGTTCGAACATCTGTCTTTGTGGATCTGGTGTTTGCATTGCTGCTGCCATCGCTTGTGCTTGACCTGTAACTTGTTGTGTTGCCGCTTGTGCCATTAATGCGATCTCATTCATCATCTCAGGCGGCATTTGTCCTGTTTGTACTTCTGGTAATGGTTGACCCATCGCTTGTTCTATTTGTAATCTATATAACATCGCTTGGTGTTCTTGTATATTTGCACCTATTGCTTGCATCGCTACTGGGTTTTGTTTTACCATCGGATTTTGTAAAAAAGCACTATGTGCTGCTATATAAGCTTCGTGATTTTGAAACTCATAAGCTCTAATCGGTGTTCCTGTTAAAACTGCTTGTTGTTCACTAATAGGATCACGTGGTGGTACTTCTTTTTCAGGTGGAAGGAGTGCATCAATATCTTTTATATTTAATGCGATATACATTTTCTTATACGACTCACGTAAGTCATGTAGTTGAGGTGCGGCTTGTGCCATTTGTAATTGTGTCTGAGCTAATGTAATTCTTTGCGTCATACTAAAGATATTAGGGTCAGAAACAGGTATAACGTCTACAGAACCATCGAAATCTTGTTTAAATACGTTTTCGGAAGCACCTTGTACTTGATAAGGGTATTCAGGCGGTAAAAACTCACCAAATACTCTTTTTAGTATTTTAAACTCACATCTTTGTGCGTAATGTAATCTTTTATGGATTGCGGACATCACTCGTTGTCCTTTTTCCATCAATGCTACGGTTGTGCCTACGGGAGCTTCGGAATTACCATCGCCTGTCGGATCTTCTACCGTTGCTGCAAATCTTTTACCTGAATCAACTAAAGCACCTAGTAATGTAGTTAATGTACCACTTGGCTCTTTATACGGTAGTGGTAGAAATGCGTCTGCTAACCGACCTCCAGGAGCATCGACATCACGCCACTCTCCAGGTTGTAATGGATCATCATGACGTTGAATATTTAGTCCTCGTGATTTAAATCCTGCGGGTAAATTAGAAAGCGTACCTGCATCAATCAACTGTCGTAAAATAGAAGTAACTGATTTAGTTAATCCACCCATCATATGAATTAAACCAAAACCATAAAAACCTAATCCTGGAAGAAACTTATAATGAGTAAAATATTCAATCTTTTTACGCATAGGATCGTTTTGATCGTAATTAGGTCTAATCGCTAATACTTTATTATTATCTTTACAGATAGTAACGATATAAGGTAACGCTAATCCTGTTTCTTCACCGTTAGCGTCTACATCTTCGAAGCCTTCGAGGTCTAAATTCACGTGCATTTCTAATAATGTAAATTCTTCGTCGCTTACGGTTCTGGTTAAGCCTTGAAGTTCGTCAATTTTATCATCTACTTCGGTTAAATCAGGATTACTGGTCGGAGACATCATATCGGTGTCTTTATAGAACCCAGAGATTTGTAATTTACGTAATTCGTTCTCGTTCATATGAATTACGTGGGTAATTCTTGGTGCGGTAAGTAAATCTACTGCGTAATACGGAACAACAAGGTGTTCTGACTTAACAAAACGTGCAACAGCACGTCCTAACGCAGGATCGTAGTAAACTTTTTTGAAAGATGAGCCTGAAAGCGGCAAATAAAAGAGTAATTGATCCATTTCTGGGTCATATTCTTCCATTTTGTACGTAATTTGGTAATTCATGAAGTTTTTTACACGATTTGCCTTTTCCATCTTGGCATTGTCGGTAATTCCTAAAACTTCTGTATCTACAGGTCCACCTGCGGGTAACATTTCTTTATAAGCTTGGGCTTGGAACTGTGTTACTGCTTCAGCAAGGATCGGATGGTGTACTCCTGAAGCTCCAGCGAAAGGTTGTGATCTAGAATCTGAATTTATACCTAATAATTCTAAACCTTCACTGTAAGTTTGAAACCAATCGTCTCTAGAATCTAAATCTTCTTCGTAAGATGAAACTAATTCTGCAGCAATAGTATTTAATTCACGGTCGTCTAAAACTTCTGCTAAGTTTTCGCCAAACTTAGACGGTGTTTCTTCTTCCATATCGCTGCCACGTACAATAGAACCGTCAGGCTGAACGAAAAGCTCAGTTTCTTCGTCGGGTTGCTGTACTAATTCTAGTTCGATTGGGTCTTCAGAACTAGAACGCATAGGAATTGGTTGTTTTTCAATAGCCATGGTAATACATCATAGTATGATTTTCCTCAATAATAAACCCTTTCACCTTGATAGGGTTCTTCCTCTTCAAAATAATCACTCGAAAGTGTTAAAAACCCGCCTTCCCTGAACCTAGCTAACGCTAAAGTTGTTGCATCTACTAAGTCATCGTTCTCACCGTTCGGGAAATCAGAAACTTCATCCATAAGTTCTTCACCCCACCTGTTATCTGGAATCCAAACACGTCCGTCTTGGAAAATAGGAGAGACAGAATTTAGCCTAGCTATTTTATCTTGCCCTTTTCCAGGAGAAAAAGTATTTACAGGAATACCGATTCTACGTAATTCTTGTACTAATGGCAAACCACTAGCTTTCGCTTCAATAATAATTGTATCAGGTTGCCAATAATCATATAAACGTAATGCTTCAGCTTTTAGTTCAGGAAAATCATAACGTTCTTTTACACAATCAATCAAAATTAAGTGAGCTTCGTCACCGTGATAATGTTCTTCACCGATTCTACCTTCAGGATAAAAAACTCCCCACGTTGTAATAGCTGTGTAGTCAGCTCTTTCTGATTTTAAAAACGCTGTATCAAAACTTTGTATAAGGTAATCACATTTAGGCGGCTTTTCTTCGTCCCAAATCATAAACCAATCTTTAGGTATAATTGAAATACCTTCACCCGTAGGTCTTTGCATGTATTGAGCCGCCCATTTTCCTGGACTAACCGATGCTTTTATACTTTCTAGTTCTTCTAGTTTCCAAAAATTATCCCATAAGGGTTTACCGCTTGGTAATATTGCAGGAAACTCAATGACTTCCCATTGGTCTGCTCCAGGATCTTGTGCCATTTTCTTAACTAACCGTCCTGTAAGGTCTTTTTTATTCCAACGGGTCATTACAATAACGATTGCTCCTCCAGGTTGTAACCTTTGTCGCGGACCTGACATAAACCATTCGTAAGCTTCTTCCATAGCTTTATCGGACATAGCGTCTTGTTCCGAATGTGGATCGTCAATAATAAATAAATCCGCACCCCTTCCTGCTAATGCACCACCAATACCTGCCGCGTAATATTCACCGCCTTTATTCGTTAACCATTTACCTGCGGAACGACTATCTGCTTTTAGTTCTGTTTCAGGAAATAAAGCCGCGTATTCTTCTCCGTCAATTAAATCCCTAACTTTACGTCCAAAGTTAACCGCAAGGTCAGCGGTATGGGTTGCTTCTATAATTTTTAATTTAGGATTTTTTCCTAAAAGGTACGCAGGGAACAAATGTGATGCAAACTCAGACTTTGTATGTCTAGGCGGCATATTAATAATTAAACGTTTAAGTTTACCTGTAGCAATATCGTCAAAAGCTTTAGCCATTTTAACGTGGTGATCACCGTTAATAAACTCAGCCCATATAGATTTAACAAAATCCATAAAGGTGCTTGTGGCTTTTTCTTGGAATTCACGTTTTTCTAGTTCTTCTAAAAGAATCGTAAATTCTTTAGCTTCTGCTTTAGATAAATGAGAAACATCGATTTCCCGTAAAGCTGCTAACTTATCTGCGTTAGAAGTCATTCGTTATACTTTCGTAATTCGTACATCCTTTTATAAATATCTTCAAAAGGTATTTCTTCAATTATATCTAAAGTTTCTTCGGGAGATAGTGAAATCACTGTATCTGATTCACCGAGTTTTCCAAAACCTTTTCTAGTTGGATAACGTAAAGAATCAAAACCGAGATCAGCTATAGTTGTATTAAGTTCGTCTGAAAAACCATGCGGGAAATACATATTTTCATTAGCTTTATTTCTTGATAAACCTTGTAATATATATTGAGTATTAGTGTTCTCAGGTGTAGGAGCTCCTTTAGGTTGAAACTCTGCAATAAGTTCGTCTATCCTACTTAAAGTATTTTGATCAATATTTTCTGCGTCTAATGTTTTAGAAAATCTAGGTCTAGTTAAATAAGCAGCACCTTTAGGACTTCCTTGCGACACCAAGCCTTCGGCATAATCAAAAATTCTAGGATCAGAAAAACTTCTGTTAAGGTAAACACCTCCAGGAGAAGATCCTGATGGATCAAGTTGTAAACTTTTAATACCTGTTTTCGGACTGCTGTGTACTAATAATTCTTTATTTAGTAAAGACTCGATACCTTCTTTAGCACTCAGGTCTAGTTCCCCTTGTTTAGGAGTTTTAACCGTAGGTGCTTTAGCTTGTTCTTTTACGATAGCAGCACTACGTTTTCTTTCAACTGCGTCCATCTTCTTTTTGATTTTATCTGCTGCAGTAAGAGCCGCAGATCCATCGCTCCCTTGTGCGTTACGCATTTCCCTGTCGTAATCAAATTTTAGTTTTTTGAGTTGTTCGTCGTATTTAGCGATAAGCGGACTTATCATTTCTAATAAACCCATTCCCGCTAGTTTTGCCCCGCCACCTGCTGGACCGAGGTAATCTAAATACGATAAAGCTTCACCGAACTTATCACCACGACGTTCAGCTAGTGCTGTTGAGATTCCAGGAATAAATTCAGATATACCACGAAGGGCTTTTTTCAGCGGATCACCGCCTGTAACTTGTTGGGCTATCGGATCTCCTTGAATATAATCAAGGTATCTATCCATGAGTCCTGAATCACCGAAACGGTTTTCTATAGGTGCTGCGATGGATTCAGGGGTAGCCATCTTCGAAGTATAAGCTAACTACCAACAGAATGTAAAACGTTAAGAAGTAAAGTAGTTAAGACGGTGAGTGGGATCCTTGGTTCGCGGTAACTTTTTTCTTAGCCCGTCGTTCCCTAGCCCTGAAATTTAGACTATCTTTCGTATTCCGTATTTCATCTTCCATGTCTTGCCAGAAAGCATCCCTGAACAACTGTTCGTGGTCCGTGGATAGTTTGGTATGAATAATTAGATCTTTATCTTTAGGAATCCAATCTTCCCAAAACTGTTTACGTTGATCTGACCATTGCCATTTGATCTCGCCTAGTTCAGGTCTAGCGTGAATGTAATACCCGAAGATTAGCGGTTCTTTGAACTTTGGTACTGTTTTTGGCATCTTTCTTCCCGAATATTTTTTCCCAGTTATCTTGGTATTGATTACCTTTTTCTGGTCTACGTTTACTTCCTTTACTCATCGTATTCCCTATAATACTCTACAATCGATAAAATGTTCTTTGTGTAGCGTGTGATCTCTGCCATATTCATCGAAAGGTTTTCGTATTGTTGTGTAGTCAACGCATAGTATGCAACCGCAGGAGCTTTACCGTCTTTAACGAGTTGTAAGTATTCTTCCATGATCTCTGGAGTTAACACTTCAAATGTTACCTCGGTCGCTTGGATTTCCATGGGTAACGGTGGGTGGTACATCGGTGCTTGTAATGCGATCGTATTAACATCTATCGGTTTAGCTGTAGGTAATAACGAACAACCACTGACCGCGAACATCGCAATAATACTAAATTTTTTCAATCGGTCCTTCTTCATCCACTCGGCTCCTCCTCGCTGACCGTGGTCAACTCTACAAGATTATCTATTACTCGTTTAGTACCACGGTTAACCATCTTCTCAACAAGTTTAGGTTTGTTTAGTGCAAGGTTATCCAGATCGTGCTTAGCAAATGTATTTCTTAATTTATTTACTTCACGAAGTGCGTTTTGTTTTTCAGCTTCTAACGTACCAAGACTCGCGGACAGCTGTTCTTGTTTCGCTAGGTATTGTTTGATGGATTCGTTTTGCTCGGATATTTTTGTTTCCAGGATTATCTGATTACCTTTGAGCGTGGATATTTGGTCTAATAAGAACCACGAACCCGCCAAAGATGCCGCCAATAGACCTCCAAGAACCAAGCTAAGTTTAAAACCCATCTCAAAAGTATAATCGTAAAAAATTTTTTCGCAAAATTTTTTCACTAGGGACTTATTTGTAAACTACTTGCAAAAGAGAGCCCAACACCAAGGGAGGGCGGGTGGGACCCGCGACTCGCACGAAAAGGGGGGTATGGGGGTCTGTGATGCAGTGTACGGTGGTCTTGGGGTAGGGTCGATAGCTATGGATCAAGGGTGGGACTTGGTCAAGGGTCAGTATAGAGGGAGCGATTCGTGCGACTGATCATTGAATCGTAGGCATAAAAAAGCCCACTGAGTAGTGGGCTTAGGTGGGTGACAGTCTTAGCTGACTAAGGCTTTAATGCCATGCTTTCCCCAATCATCTGAACCTTTCATCTTACTGATGTAAGTCCTGAGGATCTTGCTAGGAGTCTGCTCATACGCTAAACCACTAGCGTTGACCCATGCAATATCACCGTCGGCTGTGACAGAAAAGTCGTCAATCTGTTTCACAGTAGCCGTCCCGCCTTGCTCGTGGAGATAAGCCAATACTAACTGGACTTGTCTCGGAGCAACTACCATATCTTGCTGAGCCGACTCAGAAAGCGTTAGGGTCATAGTCTGGCTTACGCCACCGCCACTTTTGCCAGTAGGCTTAAATGGGTTAGAAGAAACCACTTTAGAAGTGGCAGTTTTTTGGTTAGATTTATTCATAATCTTTTCCTCAGCGGTTAATATTAGTTAGGTATCAAAAAAGAACCGCTTTACTTAATTGATACAGTCATCATGCCTTAAACCGCTTTACTTGTAAAGCAATAAAAGAATAAAAGAATAAAAAGATTTTGCTATCAAAACCCTATGATTCGCCCGAATGCTACACAATCCTGGGCGATTCGCACGAGTGGCTATCAGTGTATGGGAATGGGTCAGGGGACAGTGGTCAGTGGATAGAGTAGAGCAAGTAGAGTAGAGTGTAGAGTAGACCGATAGAGTCGATCCGCGATTCGTGCGACTCAGTCCGTGGCTAGTTCGCCTTCAACAACTTTTGCATCCAAAGTTCTTTTCTTGATCAGGTTCTCGAGTCGATCGAGTATATCGTCCTTGGACATGAGATCGATCTTCGCGGTTAGTATCTCGCGTCGATCGATATATAGTCCACCTGCCTTGCCCCGATGAACCTCGGCTGTGATGGCAGCGGATATTTGACCTTGGTCTTTTGCCTCCTCCCGTAGATCGTGGAGGGTAGAGAGGTGATTCTCTAGGGAAACTGCGTCTCTTTCCGAAGCTGCGATTTCCAAGTCGATCAAGTAATTCTTTACAACTGGGTTATGATTTAGTAATACACTGCCTTGTGTCTTCGCACCCTTGCGATCCTTCGTATATCCTGCTTTTACTGCTGCTTCAGTCGCGGTTTGTCCTTTGAAGTACTCCTTACAAAATTTCTTTTGTTTAGAATTGAGTGGCTGCCAAATCTTACCGTTTTCATCAACAAATCCTTTACCGTCTTCTGTTGGCATCAATGATGTATATGTCAACTGTTTCATCTTAGCTCCGAGCTGTGCATAAAGTTATTACAATCATATTAGTTTTATTAACAAATAAATAGTTTTCCTGTGCCCTCTAGGTAATCTTACCATAGTTTCTAATAGAGTAATAGAATTCTATTAGTTTTGTAAAACCAAAGAACCTCTTAACCAAGAGACTTGTAGAACGAATCTATTAGTTTATTAGAGATATTAGTACTTTTGCAAAACTTTTTTCAAAAACTTTTTTAATTTTCAGAATAACAATACACATAGATTAATAGGCATAAAAAACCCTGAACGAATCAGGGTCTTTAAGTTGTGGAGGTTTGTTTAAGAAAGACGTGGATATATATCTCTCAGTTCTTCTAAACTCATTTCTGATACATTATCCATCATCACATGGTCTCGATCAGGACTGTAAGTAGCTCTCCATGCGTAGCCTTTCCCACAATACAACTGTCCGTTGTATGTGTAAGTATGTTTGTTTCTTGCATACATACCTGCGTCTACAATTTTAAGTGGAACTATCCCATGTTTCTCAAAGTTTTCTGTTGTAGGCTTATCACCCCAATCATCACTTATTAATATACTCATTCTATTTCTCCTTTCTTAGTTAGTCGCTAAAACCTTTTTAGCGTATAGCTATATTATAACGCAGACTACAAGCGATTTATAGCAAAACTACCAACAGTGATTCGCTCGACTGTTAACAACAAACCATAAAAAACCCCCGATCAACGAACCGCTGACCGAGGGTCAAGCCCAAGGGAGTTGAGCTTAATTAAAACAAAACCACGTACGATGTCATAATTAACAATACAAAGACCATCAAGAAAAACAGTCTCATTTTATCTGGATCGTTCACACATACCTCCTTACTATTTCTAAATGTTCTTCTGTAATAGAGTTGACATTTTCGATCGAGGCTATCACATCACCAATCTGATAGGATTTGGTTTTTTGTTCAAGATCGATACAATCACTGTCCTCTAGCTCTGTTCCATAAACATCGTAGAGTAAGTCACGATCAGTAATCTTGCCTTCTAAATAATCAACATAATTACGCTCTCGATCGAAGTTCCACTCGTAATAAGTTCGCTCACCGTCCTGTACTTCTATTGTATAAATAAGCATAACTACCTCCCGATAGTCTCTAAATCGTCTTCAGTTATATATTGATAAGCTCCTTTGTTATAAACTGGAGCAATCTGTTTTTTACGCTGTTCCGTTAACTCGTTGGCTGCGGCTTCACCACAACCTAAACAAGTCATATAGCCAAGGCTTCTTCGTCCTTGGCTAATAGGTTCGTCACATAGAGTACAGTCGGTCATGCTAACGCTGACTCGTAATAAGCGTCTTCTGACATCAAACAATCACTAGGCTCTACTTCTTCTACGCTCGTATCGTAATCAGGATATTTAGTTTGTAACTTGATCGTTGACTCCGCTACTGTGTAGCCTGAGTAGTAATCGTTGACGAACTTTCCGAAGTAGTTCGCGGTTACTCGTGTTGACGATGCGTCACAAGGTAATCCTGCTTTCGCGTCTCTAATGCCTTGGTTATAAGCATAGATCTCTTCTTTAGTTAATATTCTCATCTCATTCTCCTTTCTTAGTTAATCACTGATAACCTATTTACCAGCTATATAAATAGTATAAAGCCGAGCAAAGCGAATACAAGCAGCTTTGCACTACCCCTCCGTTGGATCCCAGTTTTCGTTATCAAATATTTCAGTATTTAATGCTTTAGGGCTCATCTCCCCATTAGCAATCAACTTAATAATCTCGACATAATCGATATTTTCAGTTTCTACCCAAAACTTGACCTGTTCTTCACTTAGTTGCGGTACAAATCTCATCTCATTGATATAGGTGTAAAGTACTCATCATCGTAATCCCACTCGACATCTAAAGTATCGGGAATACCTTCAACATAACCATCATGTTCATACCAATCAGACCAAGTTTTAAATTTTAAGTCTTCAGTATCTTTACTGCCATCATATGGGTTATCATCCCAACCGTTATCCCAGTGGTGTTTTACTTCGTCCCAATTTTTGAAATGTTGCACAGGAAAAGAAGCTGCAATACTTAGTGCATGGTCTTCAGGAGACTCACCACTAGACCAAGCGTCTAATAAATCAGCTCGACTGTATCCGTCATGTATCCATGGTACGAATAGATGATAATAAATAATTAATTTTTCTTGTTTCATCAGTGCATCTCCTTCTCATCGGGAATCGGTATAAACTGCATAAAAGGTTCTTCGACATGATCCTCGGGCATCCACTCGATCGTATCAGCATTATAACTACCACTAATAGTCTCACCCTCATCATCATAACCAACAATAATGGCACGACCTGCTAATGGCTGATGAAACTCTGATAGTTTAAAATATCGATTATTGTTTTTTAATAAACCTTCATCGTCAACAACCACCATCGTATCGTCACTTAATGTAACAACGTCCAGGGGTCCATCAAGTTGCATATGCTTTTTAGCGTCGGCAAAGGTAGAGTTTTCCGACAACTCTACCTCTGTAATAGTTTGCTCGAACGGGTCTATAAGTAGTCCGCTAATCATTTTACGTACACATCGATATCAGCATCGAAGTCTGTATTACGAATAGCAACCTCAACTGTTTCTTCGATAAAGCTCTCAGTCCACTCACGACTTTCTATACCGTCAACACGAGCAGTTAACTCGGATAATGTATTAAGTACTTTTTGCTCGGCTTCTTTCGATAAATCAGCAGGGTCGATAACTCTCGGCTGTAGATCATCTAAGACATCGGTAATACGATGTAATGAAGTCACTAAGTCTGAGTTGAAGTCGCTGATAGTAGCGTGTTCTAATAAACTGACATTGTTTTTAAGGTCAGCCACCTGTTGTTGGATTTTTTCAATATCCATATCTTTCTCCTTTCTTAGTTAATGTTATTAAACCATTTAATAACTAATACAAGTATGCCTAAGAGTACCGCGAAGTAAAGCAGTACTAGAAGGCAAGAAACCTAGAGGTCTTCTTGTTTTTTCCATAATCCGTCTTCCAATCGACCTGTACGACCAGATATCTCTTTGTAAGCCGCTTCCATGCACTCCTCGAATGTAAAGCCGCTTTGTTCAGCTAAAACGATCAAACAAACAGCACAATCTCCTATACCGTCTTTTAAACCGTCTTGATCACCGTAGGCGAGTGCTTTAGCTGTTTCACCGACTTCTTCTACTAACTTCAACATTTGTTTTTCTGGTTGTATATCGGTATTAAATCCTCGTCCGTAAAGTAGACCACGTATTTCAGCCCAATCGATAATATCGTTTATTACTCTCATATTGAAGGCTCCTGTGGTGGTTGTGGAGGTAAAGTTAAATCAAAAGATATTTGTTTTTTATCGATCATCCTGCGTAGAGCTTCATGAACATGAAACATTTCGATTCGACCGTTTTCGCCCTCAGGCATCTTAAATGCTATTTTAATGGTAGCAATCGGATAATCTTGTGATTCGTCCGTATGTGAGATTCTATAACCTACAGCACCCATCATATTGAAATCACTCATCTTTGGTCTCCTTAAATGCTTGATCGCGTTCTTGCTCGGTCTTAAACCATTCAACATCTTGAATATCTGCAAAATCATCTGAGTAATAATAAATACCATAAGGCATACCCTCGTTATCTTTCCATACGGATTTAGGATAGCCATTCTTTCTGTAATAAATATCTAACTCCTCGTCTTGCCAATTTGCTTTTAACATATTAATCATCTTTACCACTCAAATCTGTTGTAACGACTCGACCGCTTTTATATTTAAGCTGACGATAATGCGTTGTTGGACTTTTTTGATAATAGTATGAAACTATTTTGTTATTATCTTCTTCTTGTGCAAGTTTTTCGCGTTGTTGCTCAACGACTGCCTTATGTTGTGTCATAAGTCCTCCTTATAATCGAAACCTTCTAACATAGCATCGGTTATTTTGTCATAATCGATAACGTCATCAGCTTCTAATGTATGAAATAACAATCCTATAGATCGTTCTAACCTGTTACGATCAATACGTGCTAAATATTCTTCAGACGTTTGATCAGCAATATAAGGCTCTAAAGCTATAGCGATCGTCGCAACAGCTCGTTCTATAGGATTTAAATCAAACTTAGGTTTAGCTTTTCGTGGCATCTTCGTTTTCTTTTTTGAAACGGTTAATCATCGTATCGAAGATATCGTTAATCGCAACAGGTTCTTCTGTTTTGATCACGTTAGCTTCGACCTCGAGTTTTTTAATACGTTGTATCAACATAGTATTCACATTAAGCTGTTCTTGCATAAACTCTTGTGTTTTACGTTGCGTATCAACTAATAAATCGAGAGTACGTGTAAGCGTATCGATCATTTGCATTATTTCTTTATCCATCTATTTCTCCTTTCTTATTAATAAACTGTTAAATAGGTGTGGCGATGAGAGGAACTCGGTTTCCGCATATACCTCCGTTCATCCTAACCGACTCGAAAGTACAGGCTTTTACAAGGATCGGGACATCACCACGGTTTTGTGCCAGAGAGTCAAGCGGTCTAACTAAAAAATCCCGCTCGGTATCACTATTTAATGGAGTTATCATATGAATTCTCTCTGGACTTATCAAACTTGTTCTAGTAAACATACTTATATTATAAGGTACGAAAGTTAGCAAAGTAAAGCAGTATTAATTATCTCTGATTCTTGCCATTGCTTTTGTTCTTCGGTATATTGCACGACCGCACTTTGGATCTAAAAAGATCGTAGGTAATAAATTACCAAACCTATCTTTTGTTTGTACGTGTTTAGCGTCTTGCCAATCAGCTCCACCTGTAGCTAATACTTTGCGTAATAATTTAGCTTTCTTTAAGTTCATAGTTTTTCTCCATACATTTTGACCATTCATCTCGTTGCACTTCTTCAGGATAAGCTGTATATAACCTATCCCGACATTCATCAAACTGTTTACGCCAAGCCGCAGGGTCATATCGATCGTTCCATTCCTTAGTTTGCGGAACGTATGACGCACACCCTGTGATTATAAATACTGTTAATAATCTATAAATCATAATTCGTCTGACATTATATTGTTAGGTAAATCTACGTGCGGTAAATTATTATAATCTTCGTATTCCATATCTAAAAAGAATCGCTCGTTTGCTTCTGGATCAGGTCCTGGAATTACAAACATAGCTCTAACTTCTACATCGTTATGGTCGAGTGTATAGGTAATCGGAAGTTTGACTTCTTCTAAGTCGTAGCCTAAGTCTAATAAAACTCCGTTAACAATCCCTACGTCAGGGTATCTGTTTTTGCCAGAGTCTTCGGCTTTTTGTGTAAGAGCTTCTAATATCTCAACCGTTGCGTATTTAACTTGTGCCATCTTTTTCCTCTATAAGATTATCGATTGCTTCGTACATAACGTTATGTACTGCTTTTTCAAAAAGCTCAGCATCTTGGTTTTTAATTTCAATAAACGGATCTTTTAACATTGCATGTATCACGTGTCGTGCTAAAACTGCTACGTTGGTTTTACATGTCAATCCGCTTTGTTTAGTTATTTCTATTTCCATCGTTTTCCCCTAAAAAATAAGTGCACAACGATCACCGCTGTGCACTTAACAGATTATACCTTTGCAAAGTAGCCTTCGACAACAAGTCTTTTCGCATAAAATCTAAAGATTCTAAGCGGGTCTTGACCTGTAGTCAGATTGCCTTGCTTTACTGCAAGAGATACTAGATCTTGTGCTGTAAAACTAGCAGAGTCTAAATCACTCTTTTTAGCTTCACTAACGGTCAAGATCAAGGCTCTCATCTGCGGAGTAAAACCTTTAGACTCAGGAACTTTGCCTATGAACTTATATAAAGTTCTAGAAGCTCCTTTGCCTGTTGAACTAGGCTTCGGGACTGCTGTCACTTTAGCTTTGCTCAAAGGTTTTGTTACTGCTTTCGCAGGAACTCTCTTTGCAGAGGTAGATGTAGATGTTGCTGTTTGCATATCTTTCTCCTTTCTTTTGGTTAACAAATTCTAACTTGCGTTAGAACAACTATTACAAGTATGCCTATGATTACTTAGAAAGTAAAGCAGTACTAAGACCACCGCAGAGGCAAGACTTGTAGATTAATGGATCGGTTCATCAGGATCCGTAAACTTAACAAGATCGTTATCTTCTAGATGTTGTTTCCAGAACATTAAGATCAGGGATGCATCGGTAATACCGTGTAGTTCTTGACAGCCTTGAGCGATCATCGTATCACGTATGACGGAAGCTAACTCATCGTTAGCTCCCTCATACAAGGCTGACCAGACCATAGCTAAAACCTCACCATCAACTAAATATGATTTAGGGTCTTTCGCCATTATGCAGCCTCTGCAAATTTCACAGCTAAATCTAGAGCTTTGGCTTTACGATTAGCCGCAGCACCAAACCATGAACTATGCAAGGCATTGCCTTCGGTTACTGATTCGCGTAAATGATCTTCAACGTAGGTGATCGCATTTAGTGCACCCCACCACGTACCTTTAGCAGACTTCAGACTTGCACCTGGAGACTGTTCTAGAGCATCGACAGCAAGAAGTGGAAACTTGTTAAATTTCTCAACAAGAGGTTCTTGCATACCTATCAACTTACCTTCAGCTTTGAGCTGTTGGTCGTGTTTATAAGCAGCGATCATATCAGGTTGATAAATCTCACCCACATACTCAAGGAACTGAGAATGTTTAGCTTTCTTCTTAGACAGTATGGTTGCAGCTTCTCTAAACTCTGTCATACGCTCAGCAGATAGCCCTAGAGCTTCTTCTGCGATCTGTATAACATCGTCATTGAATGCTTTAACGTGTGGCATACGGAAAGACGCTGTGCCACCGTGTTGTAAAGCCATCGTTAAAGTGTTGTTGCAAACAACTCTAATAGGTGTCAACTTAATAGTCATTGCTCGACCAACGATATGTGGTTGGTTGATAAGCAAATAACCTTTAATAAGGTCGTCACCCGCTAGTTCGAAGTCTTCTGAGATTTTAGCTAAACCCCAAATTTCTCCACCGTCTTTCAAACTACCTGCGGTTTCCATGGTCATATGACCAGCATCCGTAAAGCGTTTAAAGAACTTAAATACGTCTTCATTCTGTATAGGGACATAGTCTCTACCACAATGCGATAGTATTCGATTATCGCTATCTCGAACAACGTGGAAGGTATTTTCCGCTTGGATAAGACCAACATCGTCGCTCCACTCAGGAGCGTCTATAGTATAACTAGGACGTTTGCTAACTGTCCAGTCTAACTGAGCCGCTTTTTGCATATCCGATGGGGTAAGGTTAGAATCAACCTCGACACCTAATCCGTGCCAAGGTACTTCTCCTGTCCAAGCCATCGTTTCTACTTGGTGTGCCATAATTTTCTCCTTTCTAATGTGCATGGCTGCACTGGTTAATCACGTAGCCTATTAGCTACCTTTATCATTATAGGTACGAAAGTTAGGAAAGTAAAGCAGTAACAAGAGCATCCCAATCGTAAGGAATCGTAAGAGTCACAAGAGATTTTGATTTATAACCAGTCTTAACGAGGTCTTGAATACCTGTAAGACTGTCGATATGGTAGAGTTTGATCTCATCGTTTTTACGAGCCATAACGAAAACCTGACCACCGAATGATGCACGTTTCGCTAACCACGATATTTGCATAGGTCGTAAAGTAAGAGCATTACCTGAATGTATTTCTTTGAGCTCGATCCAGAACTCTTTACCTTTGGCACAACCGTTAACGTCAGGAACACCTGCTCCTGTCATACCTGTTTCAATTCGTTGTAAATGTATTTCAGGCAGATTTGATCTTAACAAGAGCCATAAATTTTTTTCTTTCGCCATATTTCATTTTACGGTAACGTTTCATAATCGATCGTTTTGTTAAAATAGACCAACGTTCATTAAAAGAACGACTGTTTGAATATTTTGCTCGTTTTCGATGTTTAGATATATTAGGTTCTCGCCACCAATAATTTCTCCATTTTCTTAATTTAAACGATATAGGATCAGGTTTGTATGTAGTACCGTCTGAGTATTTAGGTGTTGTATGTTCTTCATGTAATACACGTTCGAGCCATTGCATATCTTCTTGTACGTAAGGTTCATCGGTCGCTAAATATTCTATATGGTCTAAAATATCGTTATCTATAACCGCTTCGTCATAAGCACATTGACACCAGTTTTGATAATGACCTGATACAGCTTGTTTTCTTTTACCTGAACCATATGTTGACGTAGGGTTTTTATTTTTAGAATATTGATGTTGTTTTTGACAATGTTTAGAACAATAATTTAATAAACCTGATTCTTTCTTATCAAACTCTACAGAACAATATACACACGATCGAGGAATATCTATAATTGGTTTTTTGCCTTCAGCGTTATGAAACGTATTACCACATTTAGAACTACAAAACTTTCGTCTTTGTCCGTATAAAGGTTTCGAACATACCTTGCACTCTCCGTTATTCGGTAGTTCTATTTGTGTGTTACTTGCTAAAAACATATACCTTAAATATAAAAGGCAAAGTTTAGAAAGTAAAGCACTGCCCTAGCCCGACCAGTCCCAACCAGTATGTGGAGCGGCTTTTTGGTTATTAGCAATAAGTTTGATATCTCGTTCTTTTAACCAGTCATCGAAAGCACGTTTAGTCTGATCGAGGTCATCGTACATATTTTTAAACTCAGACCATTTGTTCCGAGCAATCTGTGTACCATAGTAGTAATCACCATCACCGAGTTTACAACGTGTAATAATCTGCCACATACGTTGTTTGGTTAAATTATGCTCTTTACCCATTTGTTCTAGAGTTGTAGAGCTGTCTACCCATTGTTCGTACATTCGTCTGTACCTAATAGAGTATTCTTTAGCTTTTTCTTGTGAGATACCTTTCATTTTATTTCCTTTGTTTCGCCCCATGAACTTCCGAGTTCCTTATCCACTAGTAGGGGTACTGCAAGTTCTACACAAGTTTCCATTATTTCTGCAATCTTGTCAGCTTGTTCAGTGTTCTCTACCGAGATATCAACCTCATCGTGGACTTGTAGGTGAGGAACAATTCCTTCCTCCCACAGACCGAGCATTGCTAACTTCGTCATGTCAGCAGCCGATCCTTGAATCAACCGATTCAGAGCCTTATATGTATATGATCTTTTTAAATTATCACCGTATTTTTCTTGTGCTTCTTCGTACGGTAGAGGTAGAGTGCGTTCATATCTATCTTCCCATAGATTAAACCTACAACGTCTACCTGCAAACGTTCGTATATAGCCACGTTCCATGGCTACCCTTGCACACTGATCTTGTAACCCTCGTATAAAGGGAACTTTATTATGATACTGCTGAAATAACCCCTCAGCTTCCGTATCGTCTATCCCTAGCTCCTTAATAAGCTTTTCTTTACCCATCCCATAGCTAAGTCCTAAATTAATCGTCTTAGCCTGTTTACGCGGTATATTAGCCATATCTGCAACGATCTGGTGAAAGTCCGCGTTCTTTTCTGTATACTCAACTACCGCATCTTTAGCCCCTGCTAAGTTCATACGATTAGCGTAATGAACTGTAAGTCTAGGTTCTTGTTGTGAATAATCAAACACACCCCACTGACAACCGTCCTCTGGAATAAACAAAGATCGTATTAAATTACCGATCTCTGGATCTCTTGCAGGAACTTGTTGTAGATTAGGATTACTATAGCTAAATCTACCACTAACCGTGCCGCCACGATCGTTACGCATAGCATGAGCTTCTGCGTGTATACGACCATCGAAGCAGTGATCTTTAATCATCTTATCAATGAAAGTAGTTCTAGCTTTATTAAGTTTCCTTGCTCGAACAATAAGTTGTGGTAACTCGTGTTCGTGTCCTTCTAACCAGTCTTTTTGAAAACTAGCCATACCTTTTGCGGTTCTAGGAAACCATATCTTGTTCTTTTCAAAGATAGCTTCTAACGATGCATTAGCCCATAAATTAACTTCTGCACCATACTTACGTTTAATCTCAACCTGTAGCTTTTGTTCTTCTATCGATAACTTTTTACTAACATCGTCAGCTTTTTGTTCATCGATTCTAACCCCTCGCCATCGCATTTCTAATAGTAGAGGAATCAGTCGGCATTCCATGTCAAGTATCTTTTCTAACCCTTGCTCTTGAACTTCGATCTTTAATTTTTGCCAAAGTTTTAGAGTTAGTGCTGCATCTTGCTCACCATAAGGTCCAACGAACTTAGACGGTAACTTATACATTTCTGATTTAGGATTTACCCCAAACGATAAAGCAGCGTTTTGTAATAACGATTCATCTTTCTTTTCGTTACAGTAAAACTCACCGAGGTTATCTAAAGAATAAGAATACCTATTCTCGTTTACTAGGGGAGCCGCTACGATCGTATCTAATATTTTACCGCCTACGTGTACGCCTTCTCTACGGAGCCACCCTACGTCGTATAAAGCGTTATGAAATATAACGTCTCGCTTTTCTGATGCTAGAGTGTTGCGTAACCAACGTAATACAATATCTTCATCAAGATTACCTCCGCCTTGATGACGGATCGGGAAGTAACCCTTCCAACCCTCTGTCGCAATACCAACACCCACGATATGCCCACGACCTGTAGCCCATCCTGGACCACAAGTCATGAGGTGTGGATCGTAAGTTTCTAAATCTACTGCGATTGTTTCTGTCTCAGAAAACTGAGGGAAAACTTCTGGAATAGACCAGTCACTTGTTGGAGCGAACATAGGGGTTTGTAAAATCACTTCTTCTTTTTGATCCTCGTGACTTTAGTTTTCTTAGCTTTTGGCTTTTTTGTAGGAGCTTTACCGCCTTCCCAAGCTTCGTTAACATCTGGAGTAGACTTATCGTCTGCTTTATATGTTCCCTTTTTCGTTCTAGCTCGTTTAGGATCGTTTTTCACTACTTCATAGATCTTCCCTGCTTTAAGTTCATCATCGAATTTCTTTAAAACAACTTCAGCATCTTTGATCGCTTTTTCAAGAACTTCTTCCTTTACAACTTTCTTAGGTTGTAGTTCTTCTTTTGGTAACGGTGTAAAAAATTTAAGAACTTTCTTCCACCAACTATCTACATTACTCATTAGTAATCCTCCTTGCCATCTTCTGCGGCATAATTAACATCGTCAGCTTCAACGCTAACTTCATTAGTATTAGCTAAAATGTATTC
>MDTC01019284.1_pt1 | contig 19372 bp, 10 predicted proteins | sample 811181 | NCBI WGS metagenome assembly MDTC01 (sample SAMN05326644, study PRJNA326480) | marine metagenome | isolation source: seawater | place: Pacific Ocean: North | collected 2011
ACCGCAGAAGTGATGATGCGTCTCTTGAGGCTGAAGTTGCCCACTCTGTAGCAGAACACCTCCCACTCGTTCTCGAAAATGTTAGCGATTCTTTTTCCAATTGCGATTCTAAAATGGTTCAAACAGGTCTGAACAACGGCTCGATAATGCTCGCACTTCCCCTTCCTGGCCTTGCAGGTAAATTCGGCGTTAAATCTGAAGACAAAGAAGGAGCACAATTGCCTCGACTTGGTCGTGAACTGGCTGGAGCAGCAAAACTGGCCGGAGTAAAAGGCGTCTTTCATTCAGATGAATTACCTGCTTATGGAATTGAAACAGAACATGTCGATGCTGTTCGAAAACACCTCTCACTTGAGTCGAATGATGGATTTGTATTGTGCTTGGCTCCGTCATGGCAGGCGGAGTTGGCGCTTGAAAGCGTACTTGCTCGTGCCCGTATGGCTTGGCATCGAATTCCACAAGAAGTGCGTAATGTTGTTGTCAAGAAGGGCGCCCCTGAAGACGGTACAACCTCTCCTATGCGGCCCTTGCCTGGTGGCGCTCGGATGTATCCGGAAACTGACGTCCCCGTCTATCCGCTTGCTTCAGAACGCTGGCAAGAGACCCTTGAATCACTTCCAATGACGGATGATGAAAGGCAAGAGCGAATCTCACAATACGAGATTTCAAACGATCAAGCAAGCCAATTATTGGCGAGAGAACTTGATGACGTGTTTGTTCAATATGCATCTCAATTACCGCACAAAGGATGGGCAAGTGTCGTTCTTGAAAACGACACAGCGGACCCGGAACTTTGTGCAAACGTCATGGCCGTCAAGGAAGCAGGCCTTGTTACTCGAGAATCTATGAATGAAATCATTGAACACTTCAGCGGTGAATCTCCAAGCAGTGAGCAAATAGCTGAATACGGTGAAGCCAATGGTTTCAAGCCGGCCGATGAGGGTGATTTGGGGGAAATTATTCAAGCGATTGTAGCCGAGCGAGCAGACTTTGTCAAAGAGCGAGGAATGGGCGCTATGGGCCCTCTCATGGGCGTAGTCATGCAAGCAGTGGGTGCCGCAGACGGGAAAGTTGTCAGCGCACTGCTTCGTGAAGCAATTCAGAATATTTCGGAGTGAGTCATGTGCAAAGGCGCTTTCCAGCGTTGCTGTTGCTCAGCCTTCTGCTTCTCCCATTGATATCTGCTCAAGAGGGATATAATGAATGGGAAGACACCAACACTTTTGCTTGGGAACACGACTTTGAATCAGGTTTTATTTCGACCTCACCTTTGTTTACTGGCGAAGCGGTTCTGGTCCGAACATCGGGCAATGGAAAGCCTGCTGTCACTGCTTTTGACCTTGAGGGGGACACAATTTGGCAGCGTGTAAATAATCAATCGTCAAGTAATGACATGTCTCCATTACTTCATGTTTCAGCCGGAGAAGGAACGTGTGGAGTTTGGCCAGAAATGGTCGTAGTAGGGTGGACGGATGGCCGAGTTGAAGCCCTCCAACCTTCGAATGGAGAATTGCTTTGGTCTGCACAGACTGAAGTTGCTGGTTGGGGGGTTACAAGCGAATTTGCTTTGGATGGAGAATTTGTAATCATTCCAACCCGTAAAGGAATCGGGCAATATTGCTTGGCTGATGGTGAACAACAATGGTGGAGCCAAACAGGACTCGGTTGGAGAAACGGAGTCGCAGTTGGCGATACGGGCTATTTTTCGGGTGATGAATCAGGGGTCCTATGGCACGTTGACAGGATGGGGGTCACCACTTCTTATCCGCTTGGACTTGGAAAAATCCGTCATCCTCCTGTTTTTACTGATGCAGGACTTATTGTTCATGCTCAAGGTGTTTCCTCAAGCACAGTTGCAGTTTTTGATGTCTCTAATGGGAGCGTATCTCAGCAACTTCCAGCAGGGCCATCACCCGCAAAGCCGGCGTTGTATGGTTCCTTTTTGGTAACAGGAGACTCCTCTTCGGTTCAGATTTTTTCATGCACAGTACTTTGCGAATCGGTTGCACAGATGCCGTTTCTTACCAATGGAGAACTTCGTTGGTTGGATGATAGCCTCATCATTGCTCCTTTAAACACTCCAAATTCGAATTGGGGCATGTTTACTTTCGATGGCCTTGACAACCTTAGTTTCACTGAACTTGATGTAGGAATTTATGGCTACGGGACAGCAGCACCCTTGCAGTTCATCGCCGATGGAAAAGTGTTCACGGTATTTGGCAACGACCAGTCATTGCTTCGTGTTTTCACTCGAGCTGCCGAGCAGGAAACCCAGCCACAGCCGTTGCCACAATCGCAACCTTCCACCGATTTTGATTGGGGCGTCCAAGGACTTATTTTCATCATGTTCTTGTTGATTGGCTCGTCAACAGTTCTCTTCTTGAATGGGAAAATGGAGTGGTTTTTCAGAACCTCAAGTTTGTTTTTCCTTATCATTTTCATATTGATTCTCCCTGATATATCGACTCAATGGTCGGAACTCTTCGATGAGCAATTCCCAGTAGATGCCAATGACGAACAGTGGGATGACGAATGGCCAGATGCATGGCTGGATACACAAATTGTCATCATAGAAATCGATGGAGAAGATCAGGTAATTGGCGGTTTGACTGGCCATGATACCGTGTACTCATTGACTCAAGATGCGTGTGAGCAATTGGGCTATAATCTCGGTGTTGAGTTAACTGAACTTGGCTACTATATCGAATCGATAAACGGGATAGAAGGCAACGGGTGGGAATACTTCACAGACGGTTCCAAAGGAGTCGTTTCTGTCGATTCTGCAGCCGTTGAATCCTCTACAATTGTTCGCTGGATACCCGTGTAACTTAGGTAAGCCTCAAATCATCAACCCTGTTGGGTTGAATCATGTTCCAAGCATTGGGCGCCCACGGCCCGGTTCTTTCACCTCTTGCAGAGTTGGTGTTGGATGTCGTTTTGCTCGGTAGTGCATTTCTGCTTCTCGCCCGTCCTACCAAGCGTCCGGTGTTCGATTCATTGTTCATGATTTGCTTGGTTGTATCCGTCTCTTTACTGCGAGTCGTTATGCAACCACTTCCAAACGTTCAGCCTGTAACGGTCGCAGCACTTCTGGTTGGTGCGCAACTTGGCGCACGAAGAGGTGCAGCCTTCGCCGTTCTTGTCGCCATGATTTCGAATATATTCATGGGTGACGGTTGGTGGACAGTCTTCCAAGCAGCTGGATGGGCAAGCGTAGCCATCGCAGGCTCTCGACTCCCACTGGTCACTTCTACAGGATTGAATCTTGGCCGTGTTTGCATGGCTTCGATTGTAGCCGCATTTTGGTTTGACCTGTTTGTTTCGTTCTCTATTCTCGACGGCAGCATTGGTTTCTATGAATTCATCATTTACCTTGGCCACGGATTGCCATTTGATTTCCTTCACATGGTAGGAAACCTCACCTTTGCCGTCTGGCTTGGAAAATGGTTTTTCAATTTACTTGAAGAAGAACCAACGCTTGAAGAAATTGAATTTGCGGTGGTGAACGGCCATGGCATCGACGGTTGACGAGCCTTCAATGGTTCTTATCGCTCGCCACGATTTGAAGATGTCAGCGGGAAAACTCGCCGTTCAGTGCTCTCATGCCGCCGTTTCATGCACCATGAATGCTCGAAAAACACACGCTCGCCTTGTTGAGCGTTGGAGAAATGCAGGTGCTCGCAAGATTTGTCTGCGTGCAGATGATTTAGCAACCCTTCAACGTCTTGCTGGCCAAGCTCAAGTTGCTGGACTTGTTACGCATTTAGTGAAGGATGCAGGCCACACAGAAATCCCCCCAGGAACGGTGACCGTGCTTGGGATTGGACCGGCTCCTCGTCGGGCAATCGATGCTTTGGTTTCGGAGTTGAAACCTTACTAGGTGTTCGTATGGGATTTCGTTCATTTCTCCACCGAATAACAGCACCGTCTCTTGACGGCATTCGCCCACAGGGGCCTTGTAAAATGGTCTGCATTGTCAATCATGGGCTGAAAATGGGTAAGGGGAAAATTGCGGCTCAGGTTGGTCATGGTGCAGTGATGGCGGCAATGAAAGCTGGCGGGGAAAAGCCGATGTATCTCGAACAATGGCTTGCTACAGGTCAGAAAAAAGTATGTCTAAAAGGTGATGATGCTGAACACCTTTTAGCCATTGAAAAGCAAGCAAAGGCAGCGGGAATTTCCACAACTCTTGTTCATGATGCAGGACATACTCAAATCCCGAGTGGCTCCCTCACTGTGTTGGCTCTGGGGCCAGATTCAGAAACACTTCTTGAACAGATAACGGGCGAATTGAAATTACTCTAGGCGTCTCCATCGATTTGATGAACAGTGGCGTTTTGCGAGTGGTATGCGCGACTACTCATCAGACCGCGTTGACCTCCGTTCAGACACCGTCACCCAACCTACGCCAGAAATGCGCGTGGTGATGAATCAAGCTGTTGTTGGAGACGACGTTCTTGGTGACGACCCAACGGTAACTCAACTCGAACAACGACTTGCAGCAATGTGTGGGAAAGAAGCTGGCCTCTTTGTGCCGTCGGGAACCATGTCGAATGCGATTGCATTGCGAGCTCACACCTCACCAGGTGATGAAATAATCACTGCTAAAAACAGCCATATCTATCTCTATGAAGGCGGAGGATACGCTGCCTTATGCGGTGCTTCAATCGCTTTGGTTGATGTGCATGGAGGTTTGATGCGAACTGAAGATGTGGAAAAGGCGATTCGTAAGCAAGCAGGCTCTCTGTCTCATTATCCAGATGGGTCACTTGTCTGCGTCGAGAACACCTCGAATCGAGGCGGCGGTGCATGCTATTCCCAAGAAACACTGGATCAAATTGCAGCCCTTGCCAAAGCCAATGATTGTGCAACTCACATGGACGGCGCTCGAATATTCAATGCTGCCATTGCTACCAATACCTCTGTTGACCGCATGGTTCGCGATTATGACTCAGTCTCGATTTGTTTTTCCAAAGGTCTTGGCGCTCCAGTCGGTTCTGTTCTGGTAGGTTCTTCTTCCTTCATCGCCCGTGCGCACCGTTGGCGGAAGATGTTTGGGGGCGGGATGCGACAGTCCGGAATTCTAGCAGCCGCGTGTTTGTACGCCCTTGAGAATAATATTGAACGCCTGGAAGATGACCATCGAAGAACGAAGACACTTGCAGAATCAATACAGAAAATTGACGGGTTTGAAGTGGATATGGACACTGTTGAAACCAATATGGTCTATTTCCAATCAGAAATTCCTGCAACTCAGGTTATGGAAAAATTGCAAAAGTTAGGCATAGATGTCATGGACATCCAACCTCACGCTTGCCGAATCGTGGTTCATTTGCACATCACTGACGAAGATATTCAGCGTATTATTGAGGCTTTTTCTACTCTGTGACATTGAAATAGTCTCGAAAGTCATTCACGCTATGGCGAGACGCTCTCCAACAACAGTATGTGAGATATGCGGCCATCAATCAAGTGAGAATCCTTGCCGGCTGTGTGCTTCTATCACTGTCCGTAAAAGCAATACGAAATGGTCTCACGACATTCGTGATTCCGCACATCAACAATCAAGAATCCTCATTGGAGGCACTGACCAAACCGCTCAACAACGATGGAGGAATCTCAAGCGTAATACCTCTGAACTAAAAGATGTAGAATGGGCGAAATTGGCAGACAATACACTTGACCCCGTTCTTTCATCACCCTGTGGTCCTGAAGAATTGAAGGCTATCATTCAACGAATCTCGAATGGCGTTCGTCTTACAACTTTACAAAGGCTGCATCTTGTCAGCGGCTTTCTTTTGCATGATGGTGTACAAATTTCCTTTATTGGCAAAGACCTCTTGGTCAACGGTAGGACCATGCCTACTGCGGTCCCTATCGTTTCACTGCTCAATGTTTTGGCGTCGAAATCAGCACGTACAGGATGGGATTTAACCAAGTTATTCGTCGCTTTTGGTTCAATGAATACGAAAAATATTGCATCCGTCGAACCCGGCAGACTCCCAAGATATTACCGAAGACGCAACATTCGGCCCTCTCTTCAGAAACCCGGAGCATCGGCTCTTTTTACTTGGATACAATGGATGGCGGAGGAACACCTCACTCCACCTGAGAACTATTCACTCAATCCAATTGGAGTTTGGGCACATGATGTTCGAGAGCGGTTGGGTAGGGTTGGGAGAAGGAAATTCGATCAGTCTTTGGTTGATGCTTTCAAGAATCACCCCCGGGGTCTTGAACAATTGGATGGATTTCCGTGGCTTGAACGCTGGCACTCTTACATGGCCACGAATCAGCATGATTCTCTTATTGAATGGCCGTTTGTCATCGTTGGTGACAAGCTTAAGATCCTCGTTCGTACCAAGAATAATGCTTCAAGAAAAACCGCAGTACCGGATGAACCAGGCGTCTGGGCATTCTTGCTCGCTAGCGCAATGTCGCCGCTTACCTCGAATGCAGGAGAGTTGCTCTATGCTTTACAATGCAACTGGACCAGTCAAACCGTCACAGGTAACGTGATATCTGCACCATTGCGTCGTTCTATTCAATTCTTGAGAGAAGTGATTGATGGAAATTCCGACAGGGTTTTTGTTCATGACGAGCATATTTTGGTCATTGGCCGACTTGGTCATTTCTACGATGTCAGGATAGGAAAAGGCGCTCACAATGCGCCTTTCATTATTGAGTCAGTCGATTCTCTTGAATCACGAATAACCCGTCCGATTTGCATTCACGATGGTACTTTTCATTCGACCGTACCACTTGGAGATACACTTGTGTCGGTCATCCTAGCTCTTCTTGACGACATCAATACCTCAACTAAAATCGATAGTCTTCGCCACCATCTTGCCTTTCACTCGCCGTTGGGATTCCCTCCTAAAGTCACTGAAAAGCACCTTCGATTTTTCAATCAAAAGGATATCAAATCATTCGAACAGATCGTTCGGAAACATCGTTCAAGAGACGTGAATTACATCCATTGGTTGCCTCAAAACACACCACCAAATGAGAATAATGCTTGGGAAATGAGGGGTAATCGAAACATGATGCATCTCCTTCGCCGGAATAATGCCCGTAATAGGCGTATGTGGCAGCATGAGGCAGACAATAACAGAGCGCTACGAACATATCGAACAGAGATGTTAATCGAACACGCACTTGCAGCGGATTCAGCCCTCCCCCATCCACAGTTCATTGAACTCTGGCACAAATCCTTCGATGAAATGCCTCGGGAACTTCCAGACACTCACCTCCACCAGTTATACGATCAGGTTCATGGAAGAAACGAGTGGATGTTCCTTCGTAATTTTGGTCGTGATGAAAATCATTACCCTATTGGTGATGTACGTAACGGAGAGCGTAGATTTTGCGAAATCTTCCCGCGGATTTGGGAGGCTCTCATGCGTCATCCGATTGGAGCAACGTTCAGAATGGGTGTACTTGACGGGGGCAATCTCACGTTTGAAAACTGCCATCTTGCGGTAACGATTCGTTCTGCACAAGAGCGTAGAATGATTCGCAGGTTTTCGACTTTATTGGGCTACGTAGAGCATGGACGGCATGAGAACAACATTGAGTTCATTCGTCGTGACCACCCTCGTAATCAAGCACGCAGAGACCTCACTCTTCTCTTGAACAGAGCACAAGACACCCTTGGGGCTCGTGGTGCTCCCCCATGGTGGTGGCATTATGCTGAAGTTATTCAGGCGCCAATGGGTGCCCCTCCATTCGAATTTCGTTGGGAACTTGAACAAGACTTACGCGACCGCAATCCACGTGAAGGACGTCACGGATACGTTCCTTGACTTACTCTCTGCGAACAAGTGCAGCACCGAGAACTACGCACAGGCTTGCAATCAGTGAAGCTGCAGGCACACGCTCGTCTTCCTCACAGCCCTCTGGAATCAGGCACTCTTCTTCATCAAGCGGTTCTTCAACAGGAGCATTGAATTGGTAGATGAGGTGAACTGACAAATCGTTTCCGTCATAAGCAGCAGGCAGTGTGATTTCAGAACTACCAGAGCCAACGATGAGGTCAGATTCAATGGCTATATCACCCAGTTGTATGATCCCTCGAAGAACATCGGGATAATCGCCCAAGCCATTGGTTCCTTCCTCAAAGTTCGCTGAATGTTCAACAACCCAGGCGTAGGCAGAGAGCGTATGTGTCGTATTTGGGTCAATGGAATGTTCTTTCAGTTCCAATGACCACGACGCTATGCCCGTTGTCTCGCTGGTTGAGTTCCATGAGAATAACGAAGTGCCATTCATGGGGTTTCCGAGGCCAAAGGAGTTCGTATGCTGGGTCATTTCAGAGAATTCAAGCTCAAGCGAATCATAATCAGTCACACTACCAAGCTTCATCACGCTGCCATTCATCACAACCATTGGAGGCGCATAGATTCCATACCTGTCATGGAACCGTTGGTCAAGTTCAATACTGCCAAGCGGGTCTTGAGCCTCATTGATTGCGCGGTGAATGTGATACTGCTGTAGGTGAGTTTCGTTCTCGATGTTCTCAAGAGCGTGCTCAACGTCTACACAGTTGGAGCACCATGTAGCGGTATAGACTTCAGCAATCGGAGGGAGCTCGCTTAGATTCGTTGTGGTTACATTCGAGTCACTGATGTCAAACGATTGACCGCCAAACAGGGCTCCTGTTCCTTCAGGTGTAGGAGTTGAAGGCGCAGCAACACTGATGGCCGAACTCATTGAGGTCAGAATTAGAATTGCGATGATGAGTTTCGCTTCGCGCATGCTCTAGCCAGCCTGAACTTGGCTATCAAACCATTCTGCTGTTGGGATTCATTGATTTGCTCTCCACACGTAATGCTCATGTCAAAGGCACCGTTGTCTTGGAATTCACCCGACTCGGATTCTGTCACCAAGGCATCGAATCGAGAGCGAATTCCGCTGCTTGTCAAACCGAAAACACTTGCAAGGAGGTCGGCAGCACCGGATTGCAGGCCAAAGGAGGTGAGGCTTGCATACACGGCTACAGAGACGAGCATTCGCTCTTCGATGTTGATGGAAAGCGCTTCACTTGTTCCTTCTTGGAGCAACGACAGGCGGGCTTCGGTCTCATACAGAACGGCTTCGAAATCAGCAGCGTCAAGGTGATCTCCGAGCATGTCAAAGACGTGCTCCATCGCTTGAACAATTGCATCTTCGCGTCGGTCGTTGGCATTCTTACGTGGGGGCATTGCCGCCCAACCCATGGATACACGTGCCTTCCAATGCGACATGATGCGGATTCGCGCATTCATGATTTGCTTTGGTGAGATGCCGGCTTGTTCCATCGTTGCTCGTCGGTCAAATTTAGGCATGATACCGATTTCCCCACCAAGTTCAACGATTGCGGCAGCTATGATGACAGCATTCTGCTCATCAGAACATCCTTTGATACCCTTCTTCTTTCGGCAGATGGATTGCTTCGGCATACCAAGGCGAGTATACATCGACTTGTCTTGCTTCTTTCGAATCATCTCGTGCTCGCTACTCAATGGTCTGCAGGCCATCTCGACCAACCACTCCAGGATGTGAAGGGCATGTCGGCCATACAGAGTCTCAATCAGTGACTTTACACGACGAACGAACGGGTGAGGGTTGCGAACTGAACTGCGGTCAATCTTTTCCAACAAGTAGTACTTGCGGCGGTCTTTGACACCAGCAGAACCAAACTTCATCTTAGGGCCAGTATTGCCCATTGCGAGGTTTTGGTCGGCATCCATACGAACAGCTTGGTAATGTGCGCCTTCTCCGTAGAGGGCGGCTCCGTTGTCATTCGCTTCAATCTCTTGGCTCTTGTGTACGAGTCCACAGTCCAAACACCATACTTCCCCTTTCTCAGGTACGTTCTGCAACTCTTTGCTGCAGCACTCGTCGCATTGTGTCAGTTCTTGCTTCTTTTCTATCTTGTCGTCTTTCATCTTAATTAACTCCTTTCTTGTTGTTGTTTTGTGGGCGGGCTTGAGCGGCGGTTGACGGCATCTCGGCTCTCGCCGAAATGCACACTACGGCTACTTTAGGCAGCCCAACATTAGTATATGGCATGGACTAATATTTCAACCTTTCGCTCATCATGACTCATTTTGCTGTAACAAGAATGCTTCATGTTTTGCCTCCACACTTACATTCTCTTCAACAGTATATAAACAAAGTAAGCAAAACCCTCGAAAACAACCAAAAACGCACTTCTGCTGAAGATGTTATTTTTTTCCAGAGGAAATGCCGAGAGCCTTCAAGAACAGTCGGCAATTGTGGTGAGGTTGAGGCGACGCAATGAAAGGCCAAGAATCACCAAAGATTACTCTTGAAGCAATTGCTTCAGGAGACAATCTTCCAACGTGGCTTCTTGAAGCGTTGTGTGAGGGTGAGTGTGAGAACCACCTGTTTTTGTATCCGAATGAGGGGAGTCGTAACCAGATACTCCATCGACTCGCCCAATCGAATATACCGGTTGATACGACGCATCACCTCACTTTACAACGCCTTATCCCCCTGATGATCCTCGACCTAAGCCTACCACCGCTCCTTACAAACAGCGCCGGTTTGTTCCTCTCTATTCATGCTCGAACCAAGAAGGCAGCTGAATCCGGTTCACTACCATTGATGTTCGCCCCCCAGCCTCAACGGCAATGGTCCTCTTACCAGACTGAACGCCTTCTTTCTCTGCATCGCTCTTTGAGCGAATTGAACAATCCATGGGTGTGGGATGAAGACCCAGGCGCCAAACAGTTCGATTCACTCTTGAAGAAGGTTGGAGAACAACTTGGAGGCACACATCCTCATCATGCTTTGCCTCGTCTTATACAACGCCTCGATGAAGTAGACAAACCCCCATTCACGCTCAATGATGTTGAAGGCATCTTTGTATTGGACTCAGCTCCGGATTACACGGAAGTTGAACGAACCTTCCTTCAACGACTATCCGTGCATCGCCCTCTTCACCAATTGTGTGTTTCAGGTTCATTCCGTCTTGGGTATCATGGTTCATATTTACTCGATGGCGAGTGGGAATACGTGACGCAGGAATCGTTACCATCATGGGTACCTAATCACGATGTTTGGCAATCCAGTGACCCGAATTCTTGGCGTTCGACCCGTTCTGTTGAACGTGAAACAACCCATCACAGAATAACCGTTCATCGTCGTAGCCACAGTATGGATGCGGCTTTTGAAATTCTTCATGCCTATCGTCAATCTTCAAACGGAGAGGTTTTGATCATTGATGGTTCAGCAGATAGCAATCAGAATGCGTGGTCTTCAAGACTTCAATCGCTTGGTTATATCACTGGCTCAGAGCAACAACTTCTCGAAGAGATACCTGCACTTGCAAGCCTTTCCCAAATTATGCGCGTTGGGGATGGACTTGAAGCTTGGTCCCTCGACAAATTAAGGTCGCTGTTTGAGCATCAAAGTCTTCCGTTGCCAAATGGAGGTGTCGGGGAATTACAGCATCCCAGCCAACAAGATTGGCGGCCGAAACCCCATGTTCATGTCTTGGAAAATATAGCCCGCTCCTTCCACGTTCGTGGGGGGCAGGGTGCTCTTCGCAGATGGATTGCTACGCTTTCTCAGGCGACTCCGCAGATCGGTGGAAATCGAGAGCGTGCCTTGAGGGAACTTGAAGAAACGCAGTGGTGGCTGCGAAGTATTGCCGAATTGTGGTCCCCACTTCTCGAATCCTCTTCCCAAGAAGTGTTGGAATCCGAATTTGTAGGGTGCTCGTCAGGAGAAAAACTCCCGCTTCCAACCCGTCCTAAAGACGGGTTTGAATGGCTTGATATGGTCCTTTCACAACTCGATTGGGTTTCTCTTTCAAATCGCACTGCAGGTTTTGACCGTTCAATTGCAGGCTTGCAACATCTAAGCGAATCGCATAAATCAACGGTCAAAATCCTTGAAAAAGGCGATTATAACCTTCCATCAGGTGGACAGGATTTCTTCAGTTACCTCGACCATTTGTTGAAATTTACTTCGGTCCCGCGTACTCGTGGCAAGGGGAAACAAATTCAAGTTCTTACGCCAGAACAAGCACAGGGAGTTGAAGCAGATTTACTTCTTCTCGTTGGCCTGGATGTTGGCTCATGGACAATGAAATCATCCAATGTACCTTGGTTGGACGCACCTGCTAAACTTCGGTTAGGCATGCTCCATTCAGATTTGACAATTCGCAAAGGTCGTCATCACCTTCGACATCTGTTGAATGCAGCTCCTACCATTGTGATATTTGATACCAGTATGGAAGAAGGAGGCGGACCGAGTGCTCCACTTGCTGAATGGTTCTCTGAATTGCGAAAATCAGGAGAAATCAATGAACTGCAAGCAGCACCTCACTTCATCCCAGATTCAGCACATCAGTCCGGCAACATTCATCGAAGTTGGCATTGGGCGTCTGATCATATTGGAGGGGCCTGGCTCACACCTCGACCGTTCACCATGGTCGCTCGAGACGGCGCTATTTTTGGTGAACGCGCAGGGCATCGCGGGCGTGATGAGCGTCAACGCCTTGGACTTGCTCTCAAAGACGGTCGTCCAACTTCGGGCAATATTCTTTCCATGAATGGGATTGCCATGGCGCATGAGGTACCCATCCAAATTGACAGATATCACCGTCAACCGACGCATAAAAATTTGCTCAAAGACGAATATTTGCCGTGGCATTTACGAAACAATCTTGTCAGTGCGGATGGCCTTATTCTGCGTCCAAAGAAGAGTCAGGTTTCCTTTGGCAGCGCCCAACATGATGAATGGCCCCATTTGGGTATGAAAGGTTCTCGTGGTATTGGACCCGCCATCGACCCTCGTCCACTTCCAAAGCCCGACATGAAGAGTGATATTCTCAACTCAGTCATGGGTGTTTCTTCACCAATTGAGGTCGAGGTTTGGTCACCGAGTCGTATCCAATCTTGGCTTGAATGCCCTCGATTAGCATGGATGAAAAATCATCTCAAAGTCGAAGCTCGAGAATCACAATCAGAAGACCTCGATAATCGAACGCGTGGTACCATGCTGCATGATGCAGAAGCAGCCCTTCTTCGGGCGCATGGCGTTCCAACCGCCAGCAGCCCAATTGAATCACCGTCACCTCTTCACTTTGCCTCAGTTGACCAACTCTGGCTATCGATATTACAATACTTAGAGCAAGAAGTTCCATGGCTTACTCGTAATGACGCAGTAGCCGTTCATCGATGTCGAGAAATGCTCGGTATCACTCCCGATGTATGGCGTAGTTACCTGGAAGGCGAGATTGAAATCCCATGCGGTGGCCGGATTGGCCGAATGCTCTTGGCTGATTTTGCACTTACTCACGCAGCACCCATTGCTTGTGAATTTGGCATTGGACTTGACGGCAACCAACCGATTCTTTTAGATGCAATAGACGACAAAGGCACCCCTTCTCCTTTCAAGATTCGAGGTAGAATTGACCGTGTTGACGAAGTCATGCTTGAACCTGAACAGATGGCCAAAGCCATTGAAGATGGCGTTCTTTCCTCAACTCTTGTAACTGAACCAATGCCGTTAGCAGACAAACCTTTACCGCCAGCAAATCGTTTGGTCGTTATTCGTGATTTGAAAACAATCAATGGACCCAAGCATAACGACAAAGGAAATCGCCATCGCCGAGGCTTGTTCGATGAAGTACAGCTTGCATTGTATGCGCGTGCCTGGGAATTATGCCACCCCGGTGATCGAGTGATTGGTATCGGTGTCACCGAAATTGGTGAATCGACCATTCATTATCTCGAAATGGATAACTCGGTGGCTCAATATTTAGCAGATGCTGAACTCGGTGAACGAACGTATTCTTCGCAACAACTCCATCGCTTCCCTGATTCTCAATCAGCTTCTCAGAACGGATTCCGAGCGTTGCTTGCTGAGCGCCTACGAACCTCAAGCCGAGCAATAATGGCTGCACGAGAGGGGCAAGTCAACTCCACGCCAGGCCGCCATTATTCATACAGTTCAATTCGCCATGTTTATCCGAATATGTTTGGAGGTAATTCCCCATGATTCGGTTTAATCGAAGCCAGCGCCTTGGGCTGGATTTAGACAAGCACATCGCTCTTGATGCTGGTGCAGGGACTGGCAAAACGACCGTTATGGCTGAACGTTATGTTCAGCATTTACTTTCGCACGAGCAACGAGCGACGCACCTTCTCCCCACGGGCCCAAGAGAGCCTTTGAGCGGCCACGGTTCACTTCGCTCACCCCCTCGACAGCGTACCGACCAGAAGCAGTGGATGGGTTTACTTCCCAGTGAAGTGGTTGCAATTACGTTCACGAAAAAGGCAGCATCGGAATTGAAAGCACGTATTCGTTTGAGAGTTGGACAAACCCGTGCTGGACCGCTTCATCAAGATGACATTGACGGAATTTATGACCCACGAGTTCGTGATCAAGCAGATGTAGAAATGCTTCTTTCTTCTCTTGATGAGGCCCCAATTTCAACCATTGATGCTTTCCTTTCACAATTGGTCTCCCCGCATTTAGATTTGGTTGCAGTTCACCCGAGTCGTGAGCAGATTGCTGAAGAGCGTTCACCATTATTGACTCAAGAAACCCTTCAATCAGCATGGCGGATACGAACCATTTCCGACGCACTTGAAGCCGGTGTCCGAGGAAATGTCGATGCTTTTATCTCTGCTCGAAATCGTCTTGCAATTTTACTTGGGGGGCAAGAGCGTGCTGCTGTAGTGCTTAGCGGAATGCTTGGCAAATCTCTGTTTGTTGAAGAGGCACACCACGCCATGGTCGCCCGTGCAGAATCCAATGGACACGATTGGGCCGGCCAAGGTCCAATGCCTCACGAAGTCTTACTGGACATGTTTTTGGAACCTGTGCGAGATATCGCAGTTCAATATGCTCAACAACTGCAAGATTTACTTGTTCAGTGGACAGACCATTTCCTTGCGTATTCAGCCGACTATGTCATACCATGTGAATCTGAAATTAATTCGACTCAGACCCGATTCAATCATCTAACTCATCTTGCTCGAGAACCATTACCCGAGCGTCCGGCTGAATGCATTCAGTGGGTTTGGCAAATCGCTTTTGCATCAACTTCTTGGAGTCAATTAGTGAAACAGGATAAACCGAAGTTTTTCCCGAAAGGTATCCTGCCTCAAGCAAATCATTCGAACGGCTGGCACCCGGGCCTCTACGGAAAGACTGCTGCTAAAACACTGTCAAAGGGTGTAAAAGATGCGATTCATAGCCAAGCAGAAGATTTAGCTGAAAACATTCGCCAGCACTTGAATTCTCGACAAGGTCTTCTTGTTCGTCTTCTCGGAAAATGCTCATTCTTACTCGACCCTTTATCCGACTTGCCGTACATGCCTGAAGAATGTGAATTACGAGCGCACGCTGTCGAGCCAATTTTTGACGACATCGCCCCCTCTGGAAACTTAAGAATCTCCAGTGAATTACAAACCAGTGTGCTCAATGATTTGCTTCTCGTCCATCGAGGGTGTCAAGACATCCTCGCACTTATGAAAGCGCAAGAAGGTGTTCATGATTACGATGATATTCAACGTTTAGCAGCAGATTTACTGCTCGCTCGCTGCCCCGACATCGTCCGGCACACCTATCCACATGAGGTCGTGCAAGCACTTGACCGGATTGGTGATGAGCCATGGTTTGACCAACACATTGCTCGAGCGATGAGGCTTGCGGGTGAAGATCAAAAATGCTTTGAAGATTTAAATCGCAGATATGCTGTTCTTCAAACAATTCGTCGTCAATTCCGAGCGTTCATTATCGATGAATATCAAGACACAAACCCTGCACATTTCCGACTTTTGGCACGACTTTGGGGAACACGGCGATTGAAACCGGATGACCCTGAACGGCCACTCGGACCTTGGGACCCAACGGTTTGCATTGTCGGTGACATGAAGCAGAGTATCTACCGCTTCCGACAGGCCGAGGTTACGGTCATGCGACGCACGGTTGCTGCCATCAAGCATGCAAATGAAATGGAGTCGGTAGAACCACGCTTGTCTCATCTGCGCCGAGAAGATCACGGTCGAGACCCGCGTCCAGTTGGCGCCGGTGGTGAAAGTGGTTCATTCATCGTTGGAACTGAAGTCCAAGAATCAACGATTCCTTCACAACCTTGGGAGCATGTTGAATTCGCTTTTGAGGATGATGAAAGTGCCTTCCGCTTGGTCGATGAAGAACGCAAGAACCGCCGTGGTTTAGGCCATATTGATTTGACTTCGAATCATCGGACACTTTCGAATCTCATGGACACTATGAACGGTATGTTTCAAGACGTATTTTCATCGAGACATTATCTTCTACCGGGTGACTGGCATGCTGAACACCAGCACCTTCGTGCAGCCCGCAATACTGAGCAGCAAGGAGTTTTGGAGTGGCTCCTTCCACTGCAAATCGATGCACAAGAGCCGAGCCTTGAATTGGATGAATATTTCGATACTTTCACCGCACCAGAGGCGTCAAATACCCACCTGGAAAATGAATTAATAGCATCGAGGCTACAAGCCTTACTTTCTCAACAACCTACGCAAGTCTGGAATGCTGAAGAGGGTGGATTTACGCAATTGCCAGAACAAAGTCATTCAGTCATTCCTGAAGATATTCTCGTTCTTGTTCACTCTCGTAAACACATTCCTGACTTAATTTCTCGATTACAATCACGCGGTGTCCCCGTAATGGCAGACCGGCAAGGAGCACTTCTTGCACAACCGGTTGTCCTGCCTCTTCTTTCCTGCCTTGAATTACTCGCCTATCCCGATTCACGGCATGCGGCACTTACCTTTGCTCGCTCTCCGGTTATGGGATTCAATGATGCTCAATCTCACGCACTAATGACGCAAGAACATGAAGGGAATTGGTGGCAGAAAATACAGCACTTTGCACCGACAGAATCGATTCGTCAACTTGCGCAGCATCTTGAACACCTCGCTGCGTGTGGGGCTGTTCACGATGTCTTGGACATCATATTGGACCACTCAGACCTTTTGGTTGCTTATCCTGACGACACCTCGCGTCAAAATGCTGAATCATTATGCGCATTGTTGGTTAACATTGGAAATGAATTGGGGCATGAACCAGCAGCTCTTTACAACCGTATCAAAAATCTTGACGGTCTAGGAAATAAGGGCCCGTCGGCGATCACAAATCCATCCGGTGGCGCAGTTCAAATTATGACAATTCACGGAGCCAAAGGCCTTCAAGCGCCGGTAGTCGTTGTTGCAGGCTTGTTCCACGCTGGCAAATCCGACTCTTCTTTAGCTGCAAGAAGTAATGTTCTGGTCACTCCACAAGTCGTTGCTGGTAGAATCAATCCATGGAACTCCCGTGACCGCCCAGATGATGGCCTTTGGGAATTCGCAAAACGGATTGACCATGCCCAACGCCAAGCTGAACGTCGTCGAGAATTTTACGTTGCATTGACACGAGTAAAGGACCGCTTAATTTTGGTTGGTTCGCCAAATCGAACTGCAGAAATCGATACAAACAGTCAAAATCTCGTGTTTAAAGTTCGACCTTCACTCAAGACAATGGGAGGTATGTTGCTGGATGGTTTGCGAAGTCTTTCACATCAGAATTCAGTAGAGAATTCTCCTTGGTTATTGGAAGGCGACGATTTCGCATCTGCTCTTGAAACCTATTCAGAAACAGTTCTTTCACTCGACCCGTATTCATTATCCAGCGTCTCCAAACTTGGCATTCCTTCTCTTGAAGGAATTCACATTTATCATTCGCCACAGTGTTTCCCAACTTTACAGACACCAACGCCTCTTCAGCAATGGCATGCTATCGAACAACGAATGCATGCACTTTCTCCTCCAGAACTCACCCCACCACCAATTCAAGTGGTCAATCAAATAATGAGAATGCCAGCGCACAATCTCGATTCCAGTTTCAGCAATCCTCGTGCTCATTGGCTCACTGAAGTTAAAGGATGGAATCCAGAACCGCTCTACTTCTTTTCTCCGAATCGGGAAAAGGCTCAGAAACCAGCTTCTCGTTTCCCTGAAGCAACAACTTTCGGAACATTGATGCATCGTTTAATTGAAATTGGCCTTGCGAACCCTGCATCGCTTCACTCACCTCCGGTTTCTGCATTACCTCCTGCTTGGGTCTACGATGGAAAAGACATGCTCGATGATGACGAAACGATACAGCGTGTGATGGCTGAAGAAGGAATTGGAGTTGAAAATTCGGATATGGAACTCGCCAATGTAACGGCTCAACGGTTAGCCGAACTTGGTCGATTGGTGCGCGAAGGGTTACTTGGAAAATACGCAGACGGCGGAAAATTCCACGGCTATGTTGTTGAAGGGCTAAGAACCGAATTACCATTTTATTATGTCAACAAGGTTGAGTTTAACGATCTTTATCGCACCGGATTTTCTGTTAACGGGCTAGTCGCACTTTCAAAGATTGACCATGTTGACATCGTCTTTGACGGCAGGGCAGACCTCGTTCTTGCTTTACGAGATGAACAAGGACGTGGATACTTACAGGTTGTTGATTTGAAAACCAAAGGATGCCGGGATGCCTTCAATCCTCAAGACCCGCTTGAAGGAAGCGCTCTTCAGAAATATGAAGGCGATTTGCTGGACCCATCTCCATCGACTTATGCAGAAATTTCTATTCTCGAACAACACAAACTGCAACTTACCTTGTATTCACTCGCCCTTGAATCCATGGAGCAGCAAAAACCGGAATCAGAACGCAGAACGATTCTTCCTCCTTCGCTTCTCATGGGTGCCTCAGGTAGAATTCTTCAAATGACATCCACTGAATATGACGATGCTAAGGCTACTTTCTCCCAACATTTGGAATGGATAGCTCAACTTTCTGCGGCACCTGAGACTGTCCCAGAACCAGCAGTATCCGACAGAGAAAATGACCACATCTCTTCTTCATGCCCATTTTCACAAGGGGACATCCGCTTGATTGTATCCGAAGATGAAACACTTGGACCTGTAACCAAAAAGGAATGAGTTATTGCTTCCGTCCTATCATGACCAGTGTTCCTACAAAGCCTTCTTTGATTCCAACGCGATGCATACTGACATCGACAAAACCAGCACCAAGCATTGCTTCATGCCACTGCTGCTCACTCAATGTGGTCATGTGAACATCAAGAGCATCAGGCCAGGTTAGACTGTCTTCGTTTTCCAGATAGTGATCGACTCCAGCAACCAACATTCCGCCGCTGTTTAGCCATGTGTCATGGAACATGTTGAGCATCAAAGCAGGGTCCTTGAGATAATAGAGAAATTCCATACTGTGGATGAAGTCGACACGTTCTGAGGGCTTCCACTCCGGTAGATTTCCATGAAAGTATGAGCCGGAGGGGTCAGTTTCTTTCGCTTTCTCAATCATCGTA
>MDTC01220514.1_pt1 | contig 19369 bp, 20 predicted proteins | sample 811181 | NCBI WGS metagenome assembly MDTC01 (sample SAMN05326644, study PRJNA326480) | marine metagenome | isolation source: seawater | place: Pacific Ocean: North | collected 2011
CAATCAATTCATCGTAACTATAGCTATTTTTTTGCATGGGGTAAGTTAGCCGTTTTTTCTTGATTTATATACCATATAATATAAGTAGTTTAGAACGATTATAAAATACAATACAAATATTTATTATTTATGAACCAAAATACAGAAATTGTAAACAAATTAAGGTCTTCAAAGCTAAGACCTACAAAGCAAAGAATAAAAATTGCTGAATTATTGTTTAATAGACTAAAAACTTTTCATTTTACAATAGAAGATTTAAATAAAAATCTTAATAAAAAAGACAATTCAGAAAATATTTCTTTAGCCACTATATATAATACTATTGATGCTTTTAAAAAAGCTGGTCACTTGAAGGAAATTTTAACAAATAATAATACAAGTTATTTTGATACAAACATAAGTTCTCATCATCATTTTTATGACGATCAAACAAACGAATTAACTGATATAAATTTTAACGATGTAGAGGTTACAAAAGTGCCACATGCACCAAAAGGAAAAAAAATTAAAGACGTAGAAGTTATTATAAGTTTACAAAAACAATAAAATATTCTTGACTACCTAGTTTAGAATCATTATAAACTAATAAGAACACTAATAAAAAACTGAGGGGATAAAATGAGCGTTGAATTTAAAAAAAATGGATCAGGAAAATGTCCTGTAGCACACGGTGCTATGAGCAAAAACAGTCAATCAACTACAGAAGAGTGGTGGCCTAAAAATTTAAAGTTAGATATTTTACATCAGCATGACACAAAAACTAATCCGATGGATAGTGGTTTTAATTACAAAGAGGAAGTAAAAAAGTTAGATTTTGGAGCAATTAAAAAAGACTTATTAAATTTAATGACAGACAGTCAAGAATGGTGGCCGGCAGACCTTGGTCATTACGGTGGTTTATTTATTAGAATGGCTTGGCATTCTGCTGGAACTTATAGAATAGCTGATGGAAGAGGTGGAAGTGGAACTGGTAATCATCGGTTTGCACCATTAAATTCTTGGCCTGATAATACAAATTTAGACAAAGCAAGAAGACTACTTTGGCCAATAAAAAAAAAATACGGAAATAAAATTAGCTGGGCTGATTTAATGATTCTGGCTGGAAATATGGCTTATGAGTCTATGGGCCTTAAAATGTATGGATTTTCATTTGGCAGAGAAGACATCTGGCATCCAGAAAAAGATGTTTATTGGGGCTCTGAAAAAGAATGGATGCAAGACAAACGCTATCCAAACAAAGAGGATAGATCATCTCTTACAAATCCTTTAGCAGCAGTTGTAATGGGTTTAATTTATGTAAATCCTGAGGGTGTTGGCGGTGTTTCTGATCCATTGAAAACAGCTCACGATGTGAGAGAGACTTTTGGCCGAATGGCAATGAATGATGAAGAAACATGTGCTCTAACAGTAGGGGGACACTCTGTTGGAAGAGCTCACGGTAACGGAGATGGTTCTCTACAAGGTCCAGAACCTGAGGCAGCAGAAGTTCACGAACAAGGATTTGGTTGGAATATCAAAGGCGGGGGTTTAGGTGTTAATCAAGTAACTAGCGGTATCGAAGGTGCTTGGACTACACACCCTAATAAATGGGATGACACATATTTAAAACTTTTATTGGATTATGAATGGGAGCTTAAGAAAAGCCCAGCTGGTGCTAACCAATGGGAACCAGTAAACATGAAAGAAGAGGATAAGCCAGTTGATTTAGCAGACGCGAAAGTAAAAAGAAACCCAATCATGACAGACGCCGATATGGCAATGAAAATGGACCCTAGTTACAGAAAAATTTCTGAAAAGTTTAGGAAAGATCATAAATATATGTCAGAAACTTTTGCAAAAGCTTGGTTTAAGTTAACTCACAGAGATCTAGGATCTAAAAAATATTACATAGGTCCGGATGCACCAAAAGAAGAGTTAATATGGCAAGATCCAGTTACTGATGGAAAAAAAGATTTTGATATTAACAAGGCAAAAAAATTAATTGAAGCTACAGGACTAAGTTCTTCAGAGTTAATAAGTACTGCTTGGGATAGTGCAAGAACTTATAGAAGAACTGATTGCAGAGGTGGTGCCAATGGCTCCAGAATAAGATTAGCGCCTCAAAAAGATTGGGAAGGAAATGAACCAGCTAGACTTGGCAAAGTTTTAGGAAAACTGGAGCAAGTAGCTAAAGAAACCGGTGCGAGTATAGCAGATATTATAGTGCTCGCTGGAAACGTTGGTTTGGAGCAATCAATTAAAAAAGGAGGTCTAGACGTTAAAGTTCCTTTTGCACCTGGTAGAGGAGACTCGACACAAGATCAAACAGACATTGACTCTTTTAAAGTCTTAGAACCTATACATGATGCATTTAGGAATTGGGTAAAAGAAGAATATCTAGTTAGTCCTGAAGAATTAATGCTTGATAGAGCATCGTTAATGGACTTATCAGCGAAAGAAATGACAGTTTTAATTGGAGGCATGAGAGTTCTTGATACAAACTACGGTGGAACTAAACATGGAGTACTTACTGACAAAGCTGGAGCTTTAACAAATGATTTTTTTGTAAATTTAACAGACATGAAATTCACTTGGAAACCACTTGGTAAAGATTTGTATGAAATTGTAGAGCGTGAAACTAAAAAAACTAAATTTACAGCGACGAGAGTTGATTTAGTGTTTGGTTCCAATTCAGTTTTAAGATCATATGCAGAAGTATATGCTCAAGATGACAATAAAGAAAAATTTGTTAAAGATTTTATTACTATATGGACAAAAGTGATGAATGCTGACAGACAAGAAATTAAAAAACTTCACTAGATTTTGAAAACTAATGAACAATATTGAATTTAATGACTTTTATAAAGTACCGAACATCAAATTTGATATATCTAAACTAAAGCTTGATTTAGAAAAAATATTACTCAAGAAAAAATTTAATTCATTGGGTATTAAAAACTTTGGAGCAATACCAATCAATCAAATTCCAGGTGATAAAAAATCTACTGAAGGACATAATGTCAGGGGCACATACTGGACACTACCAGACGAAACTGGCAAAGAAGTCATTAGAGATATACCGATTGTTGAGAGTAAGTATACCGAGTTAGTTTCTGATTTTCAGAACACTTATTTTGAAGAAGTTTATAATATTTTAAAAAGTAAGTTTAAACTTGGAAGAGTAAGAATTTTATTAAAAGAACCAAGATCAACGCTTAGCTGGCACAGAGACCCTGAACCAAGATTACATATTCCGATTATTACTAACCCTGGCTGCAGAATGGTGATAGAAGAAGTTTCTAAACATATGCCAGCAGATGGAACAGTGACGATAACTAATAACACCAAATATCACAACTTTTTTAATGGAGGTGAACAAGAAAGAATTCATTTAGTCGCTTGTGTTCTGGAGGACCCGTTTAAAAATCATGGAAATTAATAAAGGAATATTTAACGCAGCAGCGGATATCTATAATAACAATAGAGGATCAATACTAAGGACAGTAGTTTACACTATTGGCCACTTTGTTATTGCAATCACTGTACTAATGTTAGTTGCCGACGTATCATTTGTTATAGCTTTAACAGACGCTATTGTTGAGCCACTAGCAAATTCTGTCTGGTATTTTTTGCTGGATAAATTTTGGGCTTCTAAGATAAAAAATTAAAGATAATTTATAATCTTCCCCATAGAGCATTTTGTTTGACCCAGCCCTTGTATTTATCTACTTTAATTTTACACCACTCATTTTGGCACTTAATCACTATACAAAGTTTACCTTTATTTAAAACAACCAAAGGTTTAGAGAAAAGAGTAGGTTTCTTAAAAACTACAATATTTATATTTTCAACTAATGCTGCTTTTTTTTTTGATAATTGGGAAATATGGATCCAACCTGAGTTATTTTCGTGATCTTTAATTTTTCTAAAATTACCGTATTTATCTAGAATTAAAACTGGCAGAAATTTTTTGCTGTAAGAAATTTTAACTGGATATTCAAATGATGGACCTTGTCTAAGATTAACTTTGTCGTTTCGTAATGTTAAAAAATATTTATCTTCAGAAAAACTATTACTTTCAAATAACAATAAACCTAAGCAGATAAGAATTAGTTTTAACATTTGTTAATACATTTAAAATTAGCTGAGATTCTTATTTTCTTAAATTTAGTTTTTAAACTATCAAATATAAGAATATAATTTGTTAAATCATTTTTAATACCTAAAATTGATTTTAAAACTTCATTTGCTTGTAAAGAACCCATTATTCCTGCCACAGGAGAAAATATTCCCTCTGTTTCGCAGTTATTTTCTAAATCAGGTATTTCTGGCATAAAACACCTGTAGCAAGGCCCTTTCATACTAAAATTGAATTTCATTAAATGTCCGTCAAATTTACTTATAGCCGCTGAAATTAATATTTTTTTATTTTTTTTACAAAAATCATTAATCAAATACCTTGTTTTGTAATTATCAGTTCCATCGCATATAATTTCAAATTCTTTAAAAATTTTACTTATATTTTTATCTGTCAATTTCTTTTTAAAATTAACAATCTTAATCTTTTTATTTATTTTATTAATTCCTTTTTTTGCTTGGTCTACTTTAAATTTACCTAGGTCATTTGTCCCAAATAACGTTTGTCTATTTAAGTTTGAAATTTCAACTTTATCAAAATCAACTATCCCAATTTTGCCAACTCCAGAAGCTGCCAAATACGTTACTAATGGGCATCCTAATCCTCCCATTCCAATAACTAATACTTTTGATGAAAAAATTTTCTTTTGACCTGTTATACCGATTTTTTTTAGTATTATTTGTTTTTCAAATCTTCTAAAGTGGTTCAATGTTATTTTCATTTTATAACTTATTTAGTCCCAGTTGAACCAAACCCACCTTTACCACGAGTAGTATCATTTAATTCATCTACTTCTTCTAGCTGAGCCTGAATTATAGGGCAAACAACCATTTGAGCGATACGCTGCCCTTTTTCTATTAAGAATGTTTTGTCGCTAAGATTAATTAAAATTACTTTTATTTCACCCCTATAATCAGCATCAATAGTTCCTGGCGTATTTAGAACACTTATTTTATTTTTTGCTGCTAAACCAGATCTAGGTCTTATCTGAATCTCAAAACCCTCGGGTATAGCCACGGATAAACCGGTAGGAATTATTACTGTTTTTCCAGGTTCAAGATTAATATTATTATTTATATATGCCGCCAGATCCATTCCAGAGGATCCTCTAGTTTCATATTTTGGTAAAGAGATTTCTTTAGACAGTCTTTTAATTGATATTTTTGTCATTCACTTGAAGTTTATCTATAATAATTTTTGCGATAATATTAGCGATAAAGCTTTTTCTATTTTTTGGGATAGTTTTTACATTACCTTTTTTATCAATTATTAATACTTTGTTATAATCAGAATTAAAACCAATATCTTTTTTTGAAACATCATTAGCAATAATCAAGTCACAATATTTTTCTTTGATTTTTAATTTTGAGTTTCGAATTATATTTTCAGTTTCTGCAGAAAATCCTACTACTATTTAGGTCTAGTTTTATTATTTTTACTTAAATAATCTAAAATATCTCTATTTTTCTCTAAGTTTATCTTATCAACGTTTTTATCATTCTTTTTAATTTTATTTTTACTTTTATAAACTGGTTTAAAATCAGATACTGCAGCGGCACAAACCGCAATATCAACTGGCAGAGATTTTTTTACTTCATCCATCATTTCTTTTGCGGTAGTTATTTTTTTTACTTTTATGTCTTTGGTATGAACAAGGTTTGTTGGGCCTGATATTACTTTAGTTTTGATTCCTAATTTATTTAAAGCTAAAGCAACTTCATATCCCTGTTTTCCACTTGATTCATTTGAAATATATCTTACAGGATCTAAATATTCTCGAGTTGGTCCAGTAGTAACTAGAGCACTTAAATTTTTATTTTTTAGCAGGTCTTTTTGATCAAAATACTTTTTTAAGTATGAATAAATTTGTCTTGGGCTCGACATCTTGCCCTCCCCGTATTCTCCGCAAGCCATTTCACCTTTTTCAGGACCAATAAAATTATATCCATAATCTTGCAAGATTTTTAAATTTCTTTGAGTAGCTTTGTGAAGCCACATTCTCACATTCATGGCTGGGACTAGAAGAATACCTTTGTTGGACGCCAACAATACTGTGGTAGCTAAATCTTCCGCTTTACCTATACTCAACTTTGTCATGAAGTTTGCTGTTGTAGGCAAAACAACTATTAAATCTGCCCATCTAGATAAGGCAATATGATCTATCTCAGCTTCATTATTTTTATCAAAAATATCTTCAAATGTTCTGTTATTTGTAAGTGTTGTAATTGATAAAGGGGTAACAAATTCTTTACCACTTTTTGTTAAAATAGTTTTTACATTTACATTATTTTTTTTCAACAATCTAATTAAGTCAAGACCTTTATATGCAGAGATACCTCCACCAATAATTATTAAAATTTTTTTATTTTTTAACGACATAAATTAATTAAAATACTAATAAAATCACAATTACAATACCAAAAAATCCAATAATTATATTATTTCTAAAATTTTTTAACTTCATTTGCTCGATTTCTAGATTTTTATTATTTCCTAGTCCTAAATTCAGTTTTCCTTCCGCCATTAATTGTAACGCATAATTTGCTTTATCCATTAAATCTGGAAAATCAGGAATTCTTTTTATTATCTCTGCTGAGGTATTGAGAGCAGTGTCAAAAGTAGATTTTGGGCTTTTTATATTTTTTAACCAATTTTCTAGAACGGGCCTAGATACCTCCCAAATATTTGTTTCAGGATAGATTTTTCTTGCGACACCTTCAACTACTACCATTGTCTTTTGTAAAAGCAGCAAGGCAGGTTGCGTAGCCATATTAAACTTTTCAGTAATTTCAAAAAGTTGAGCGAGTAAATTACCCCCAGATATATTTTTTATTGATTGTCCAAAAATTGGTTCCCCAACAGATCGTAATGCTTGAGCAAATTCTTCTTTGGAGGCATTTTGAGGAACCAAACCTGCTTGAAAATGTACCTCCGCAACTTTGACGTAATCTCTTTGAATAAAACCATATAAAATTTCTGCTAAAAATTTTCTGTTATTTTTATCTAATCTACCCATAATACCAAAATCAACTGGAATTATATTTCCCTGCTTATCAACAAATAAATTTCCTTGATGCATGTCACCATGAAAAAAACCATCTCTTACAGCTTGTTTTAGGAAGTGTTGAATTAAGTTCTCCGCCAACATTTTAAGATCAACACCAAGTTCTTCGAGTTGCCTTTGTTCTCGAATAGATATTCCATCAACTCTGTCCAAAGTTAAAATTTTTTTAGTTGTATAATTCCAGTAAATTTTTGGAACATTAAATCCTTTATCATTTTTTGTATTTTCATATAATTCATTTGCGGCCGCGGCTTCAAATCGTAAATCCATTTCAATATTGGTAATTTCACGTAATAAATGAACAACCTCAACAAGTTTAAGCCTTTTAGCCTTAGAAAATGTATTTTCAACTATATATGCAAATAGCATTAGAGCATCTAGTTCTTCATTAAATAATTTTTCTATATCTGGTCTTAAAATTTTAATAGCAACCTCTTTGTTTTCATTTCCGATCTTAATTTTGGCAATATGAACCTGAGCAATTGAAGCAGCCGCAATAGGTGGACTAATATCAATAATATTTCTAAATTGATTAATACCTATTTCTTGTTTTATTATTTTATTAGCCTCCAAAACGTCAAATGCAGGAACTTTATCCTGAAGTTTTTCTAAATTTTTCGCCATTTCTTCCCCAATGATATCTGGTCTAGTTGCAAGAAATTGACCTAGTTTTATAAAGGTAGTTCCCATACCCTCTAAAGCTATACAAAGTTTTTCACCTGGTGTTTTTTTATCTTTCAGGGGATTATTAGTTGAGCCAATTGAAAAAAAGTCAAAAAATAAACTTATTGGTAATGGCAAAGAATGTATTTGATTAATCGTATCTACAGCACCAGAGGTCGATAGTTTTCTTGCAATCTTAAATAATTGAAAAACTCTTTTAAACATTTAAATTTTCCACCCGGAATGTATGGCAGAAATGCCACTAGAAAGGTTTCTGTATTCAATATTTGAAAAACCATTATTCTGCATTAATGAAACGAGTTCTTCTTGTGTATAAAATTTATTAATACTCTTAATCAAATAGTCATATGGTTTTGATGATCCTACGATATATTTTCCTACAAAAGGTATAGCTTTTGAATATTGTTGATAAAGTAAATTTAATATTTCATTATCTATTTTAGAAAACTCTAGACACATAAAACGCCCTCCTGGCTTCAAAACTCTTAAAGCCTCTTTTAAAGATAAATTTATATTTGAAACATTTCTAATGCCATAACTTATTGAATAAAAATCAAAAGTGTTATCTTTAAAAGGCAATTTTTCAGCATAATTTTTATGCCATTTTATATTTTTCAAATTATTTAAATTATTTCTACCAAAATTGAACATTTCTGTATTTGGCTCTACACATGAAATTTGAGCGTTATGATTATTTTTTTTTGAAAAAAGTTTAGCTATATCACCAGTTCCCGCGGCAACATCTATAAGGCTCTCATTATTTTGAGGATTCATCCACTCGATTAATTTATTTTTCCAAATGCGATGAATACCGAAAGACATTATGTCATTCATTAAATCATACTTTTTATGAACTCTAGAAAAAACAGAATTGACTATGCTTGTTTTATCTTGAATATTGGTTTTCATAAATAAATTATATGCCAGAATTACCTGAAGTTGAAGTTGTTAAAAGGTCTCTAGAGAATGATATACTTAAATTCTCCGTTAAAGATATAGAAATTAAAGATGCAAATTTGAGGTATAAAGTAAAAAGAAAGGATATAATCAAAATAATTGGATTAAAGATATTAAGTATCAAACGAAGGTCCAAGTATTTAATTTTTTATTTTACTCATGAAGTCGTGATGATAGCCCATCTTGGGATGACAGGAAAATTTATTATTGAAAATAAAAAAAATATAAAAAAAAAAACTAGTTTTTACTATAAACTTGACAATACAACAGACGCAAAACATGATCGAATAGTTTTTCATTTTATAAATGGTATTAAATTAATTTATAACGACGTGAGAAAATTTGGATTCATTAAATTTGACTCTTTAAACAAACTTAAAAACAATTCTCATTTAAAAATACTAGGGCCAGAACCTCTTAAAAATTTATTCAATTTTCAATATTTTAAAAGTTATATAAAAGGAAAAAAAAGAATTATAAAAGATTTACTAATGGATCAAAAATTTGTTTCTGGGTTAGGAAATATTTATGTAAATGAAATACTTTTTTACAGCAGAGTGAAGCCTGATAAAAAAATAAATAAATTACTGGATTTAGAAATCAAAAATATTTTAATTAATACAAAAAAAATATTAAAGAAAGCTATTATTTATGGTGGCTCATCTATCAAAAATTTTTCAAGTAGTAGTGGAATATTTGGCTCTTATCAGCAGCATTTCGCCGTTTATGGGAGAAAAGGAAACATTTGTTCTAACACTGATTGTAAAGAAAGGATAAAAAAAATTGTCATTTCTAACAGAGCAAGTTTTTTCTGTCCAAAATGTCAAAAATATTAAAGTTGACCCTAATTATACTGGCATATATACATTTTGAAAATATGCCTAATACTAAATCAGCAATTAGAAGAGTAAGAAGGGTAAAAAAACAATCCCAGATTAACAGAATAAGAAAAAGCAAATATAAAAATGCTGTTAAAGAGATGGATTTACTAATTAAATCGAAAGATAAAGAAAAAGCTAAAAAATATTTTTCAAAATTTCAATCAATTCTAACGCAGGTTGCTAAATCTGGCGTTGTAAACAAACGAACTGCCTCTAGAAAAATTTCAAGAATATCAAAAAAAATTTAAAATTAATTTAACAATTCTAAGTTGATTAATTTTAAATAAATAATCTATATTTAGTTATAAAATTTTGATTTATCAAAATGTAGTTTCTTTTTTTAGTTGTAAAATTTTTTATTAATTTTTTTTTCTATCATTGCGTTAGTACTACAACCAGATTTAATATTTTTTTTATTTTTACTAAATAGTTCTTGCAAATTTTTTTAAAAGGTCGTTTATAGAATTTCTTCAACAAATAAATTACATGGAAAAAAATAACATAAAAAAAAATAACGTTTATATTTCGGAAGAAGAAAAAACTTTAAGCTGGGATGAAATACAGGCATCATTTAAAAAGACATTTGGAAGTGAAATCTATACAAGCTGGTTGCAAAAAATAACTTTAGTAAAAGAATATAATGATTATTTAGTGCTTGGTGTTCCAACTCGTTTTTTTAGGGATTGGATAGTATCGAGGTATTTAGATAAAATTTTGGAACAAGTTAAGAGCTTTAAGCTCAGTCTTAATAGAATCGAATTTAAAATTATTGAAGAAGGTAAAAATAGCTCTGAATTAATTAAAATAGACGAATTAAACAAAGTAACAGAAATAAAGGACTCTATACTAAATTATAATAGGCTTAATAATAATTTAAACTTTAATAATTTTATCGAGGGAAAAAGCAATGACATTGCTTTGTCCTATTCAAAAAAAGTATGTGAGCATATCTCAAGATACAACCCTTTATATATTTGTGGAGGAGTGGGATTAGGAAAAACTCATTTACTTAATGCTATAGGTTTGGAGCTTCAATCAGAAAACAATGTTATGTTTATTTCAGCTGAACGTTTTATGTACCATTTCATTAAATCAATAAAAAAGAACGATATGGTCAATTTTAAAGACTTTTTTAGAAAATCCTCAGTTTTTATTATAGATGATATTCAATTTATAAGTGGCAAAGAGAGTTTGCAGGAAGAATTTTTTCATACATTTAATAGTTTAATGGACAAAGGGTCTCAAATCATAATATCAGCGGATAGATCACCTATGAAATTAGATAGAGTTCAGGATAGGATAAAATCAAGATTAGCAGGTGGGCTTGTTGTTGATATTGAAATTCCTGACTTGGAACTAAAAGTTAAAATAATTAACAAAAAGATACTAGAGATACAAAGTCAGTTTAAAGAAAATATTAATCTAAGCAATGAAGTAATTCATTATATCGCCAATGAAAGCAAAACAAATATAAGAGAGTTAATTGGTATTTTAAATCGGGTGATTGCTTTTAGCAGAGTACACAATAAAATCTTATCTATAAGTGACTGCAAGAACATCCTTAAAGATGTATTCAGTCAAATAAGAATAATTACAGTTGATAAAATTCAAAATATTGTATCAAATTATTTTAATATACCTTTAAGCGAAATGCTCTCGCAAAGAAGATCCAGGCCATTAGCAAGGCCAAGACAAATTGCTATGTTCTTAGCAAAAAAAATGACAACAAGGTCTTTACCAGAGATTGGGAGAAGATTCGCTAACAGAGATCACACTACAGTTATTCATGCTGTTAAAACTATTACAAGGTTATCTGAACAAGATGACGAGATGAAAAAAAATATAAATCAAATTAAAAATCTATTACTGGAACAGTAGTATAAATGCAATTTATTGTAAAAAGAGATATTTTATTAAAATCACTTAATTTTGTACAAGGTATTGTTGAAAAGAAAAATACTTTGCCAATTTTATCTAACGTTTTGTTGCAACTTAAAGGTAGCAAATTATCCATAATAGCTACGGACTTAGATATAGTTTTCTATGATGAAATAGAAGAAGTTAAAGTCTTAAAAGAAGGAAGTACCACAACATCCGCAGCTATTTTGTATGACATTTTAAGAAAAATATCTTCAAACTCTGATTTGAACTTTGATCTAAAAACAGAAAATAAACTTAGCTTAAAAAGTGATAATTCAGATTTCAATTTACTTTGCCTGCCAACTGATAACTTTCCAACCTTTGCGGACGAATTTGATGGAAATGAAATTTCACTAAATAATAGTAGATTTTTAAAACTTTTAAATAAGACTAAAATTGCAATCTCAAATGATGATACTAGACATTATTTAAATGGTATTTTTTTACATTTAACAGAGGCACATGGAAGAAACTTTTTAACCGGAGTTGCTACTGATAGTCATAGACTTTCATCTAGCAGTGTAGAAATAGAAAACATAGATAATTTTTCCTCATTAATACTTCCAAGAAAAACTGTATTCCAGCTTTGCTCTTTACTAACTGAGTTTACTGATAAATTATCAATGCAAATAAGTGAAAATAAAATAAAATTTACAATTGGAACTATTAAATTAATTTCTAAGGTAATAGATGGTAAATTTCCTGATTATAAAAAAGTAGTACCTTCAAGCAATGAAAAGGCATTAGTTCTATCATCTAAAGACTTTATAAACTCAATAGAAAGGGTAACCAGTGTTTCATTGGATAGAAAAGAGGGAGTGAAATTAGCAATCAACAAAGATAATGTTCAGCTTTCAGTGAATAGTGCCAATTCAGGAGATGGGAATGAAACGATCAAGGCAAATTTCAACTCAGAAAATATTAATATTAGTTTTAATTCCAAATATTTGATAGATATTGCTTCTGCAGTTGAAGACAAAAATATTAAAATAAGTTTAAAAGATTCAGTTTCCCCTGTTTTAATTGAAGATGCTTCAGATAAAAATAGTTATTATGTTATAATGCCCATGAAAATTTGATTTATGATGAAAATTAATTTTTTTTTAAATTATAGCTTAAAAGTGTTGATACTGAATAATTCTAAGCACTGAGGTCCATAAGTCATTTTCTATTAAGTAAAAAAAATGATACAATTAACAATCTAAAATATAATAATGTCAAAAAATTCTGCTTTAAATTCTAATCCATCCTATGGAGCTGACTCCATAAAAGTTCTTAAAGGTCTTGATGCTGTAAGAAAAAGACCAGGTATGTATATAGGTGACACTGACGACGGCTCAGGTTTGCATCATATGGTTTTTGAAGTCGTTGATAACGCAATTGACGAGGCTTTAGCGGGTTATTGCAAAAATATAATTGTTACAATCAATAATGATAATACAGTTACAGTTGAAGATGATGGAAGAGGCATACCAGTTGACATGCATAAAGGTGAAAAGATGTCAGCAGCTGAAGTTATTATGACCCAACTACACGCTGGAGGTAAGTTTGATCATGATTCCTATAAAGTTTCTGGTGGATTACACGGTGTTGGAGTCTCTGTGGTAAACGCTTTATCGGAAAAGTTAGAATTAAATATTTTTAGAGACGGTAAAGAATATTCTATAATATTTAAAGATGGTAACGCATTAAAACCCCTTAATCAAATTGGTAAAACAAAAAAAAAAGGTACAAAAATAAATTTTTTACCTTCTAAAAAAATATTTTCATCAATAAAATTTAGCGCTACAATTTTAGAAAAAAGAATTAGAGAGCTAGCATTTTTAAATAAAGGAATAAGTATAACGCTTATTGACAAAACATCTAAAAAAGATAAGGAATTTTTTCATAAATATGATGGCGGTATTGCAGAATTTGTTAAACATATTAATATCAAAAAACCTATTCTTGTAAATAAGAATGAAAAAGAAGTATTTAAAAAACCAATTTATGTAACTGCAACTAAAAATAACGTAGTGGTGGAATGCTCCTTTGAATGGAACGCTGGTTATTCAGAAGAAGTGCTTCCTTTTACTAACAATATTCCTCAAAAAGATGGAGGCACACATTTGTTAGGTTTTAGAAGTGCTCTTACTAGAGTGATCAATAAATATTCAAATGAAAGAAATAATAAAAAAAATAAACTTACTTTATCTGGCGAAGATATAAAAGAAGGTCTGACTTCGGTATTATCTATTAAAATGCCAGATCCTAAATTTTCGTCACAGACTAAAGATAAGCTTGTCTCGTCTGAAATAAGACTAATAGTTGAGAGTATAATTGGAGATAAAGTTTCCACCTGGTTTGATCAAAACCCATCTGTTGCAAAAACAGTAATAGAAAAAATTACTCAAGCAGCAACAGCTAGAGATGTAGCAAGAAAAGCAAGAGATAGTGTAAGAAGAAAGGGAACCTTTGAACTATCTGGTTTACCCGGAAAACTTGCAGATTGCCAAATTCAAAAAAGAGAAGGAACAGAATTATTTATAGTTGAGGGAGACTCAGCAGGCGGATCAGCAAAACAAGGAAGAGTTCGAGAATACCAAGCTGTGCTGCCGTTAAGAGGTAAAATTTTAAATACCTTTGTGAACGGAAAATCAAATGGTGAAGAGAATGCAACAAAAGCTCTTGCAAAAATGATGTCTTCAAATGAGATTGTCACGTTAATTAATGCTTTGGGCACGGGCTCTAAAGATTTTAATATTGAAAACTTAAGATATGATAAAATTGTAATTATGACAGATGCTGATGTCGATGGGTCACATATACGAACTCTTCTACTCACATTTTTTAATAATTACCCTTTCAATCAACTGATAGAAAATGGTCATATTTATTTAGCTCAACCACCTTTATTTAAAGTCACTAAATCTAATAAAAGTGTTTATATAAAAGATGAAAAATCATTAGAAGAATATATTATTAAAGTTTCTGGAAAAGTTGACAAAAAATTAAAAAAAGGTTCAGCCGAATATGTTAAATTTATGCAGGAACAAAGAGAAAAGCTTTCAATACAAAGATTTAAAGGATTGGGCGAAATGAATCCAGAGGAATTGTGGCAAACCACATTGAATCCAGAAAATAGAACAATGTTACGGATAGAATATACGAAAGGGACAAAAGAAAAATCAAAAGAGGATCAAAAAATGATTCAAATTTTAATGGGCGATGATGTTGCTCCAAGAAAAGATTTTATTACAAGTAATGCCCTGGATATTACTAAGCTCGATATTTAATTTTCAAGATGAATCTTTCTACTCTTTTTAGGCTAGAAGAAAATTTACAATTAGACAAAAAAACTCTAGTTACACTTAGGTATATAGCTATATTTGGACAAATATTTGCAATAAATATTGTTTATAATTATCTTAATTTAGCTTTTCCTATAGTGGAAAGTCATATTATAATTTTCATTGGGTTATTAACCAACCTATACCTTCAATTTAAAATTAAGAGTAACCAGTTGAAAGATTTTTATGCATCTTTTTTTTTAATGTATGATTTAATACAACTAAGTGCACTATTATACTTAACCGGAGGAATTCTTAATCCTTTTTCATTTCTTTTAATAATTCCTGCAATTGTATCATCTACATTCTTAAGTATGGGAACTACAATTGTGCTTGGATTTTTTACTTCTATTTTATTATTTTTAATCTCTTTTTTTTACCTTCCACTTCCAGGTATTCAAGAAAATACATTAACATTTCCAATTTTTTACAAGACAGGAATATTAGTTGCAATACTTATTGGGCTAATCTTTTTAAGTTATTTTGGAATTAGATTTGCGGGTGAAACTAAAAAAAGATCAGAAGCTTTTAATAAATTGCAAGAAGTGATTTCAAAAGAATACGAATTAGAGTCATTAGGAGGACAAGCTGCAGCTGCAGCTCATTCACTTGGAACTCCACTAGCAACAATTAGTGTTGTCGCAAAAGAATTAAAAAAAGATATTGGCAACAACAAAGAATATGCAAAAGATATTGATTTATTAATTAGCCAAACAAAAAGATGTAGTGAAATTTTAAAAAAAATTTCCAGAAAACAAATTGAAGACGATCAATTTATCAGTAGCGTCACAACTGAAGATTTAATCGATGAAATAATTAATTCATTTAGAGAAACCTCTTCTAAAGAAATAAATTTAATTTATTCAGAAGATAAAAATAAAATTAACATACTACGAACACCAGAAATTATTTATGGTCTTCGAAACTTTATTGGCAATGCAGTTAAATTTTCAAGGAGTAAGGTGTCAATTTTCTTAAAAAGTGATACTAAAGTTATTTCAATTATTATTAATGATGATGGGCCAGGTTTTCCAGATGATATAAAAGATGTTCTTGGTGAGCCATACATCAAATCTAAATCAAAAGAAGTAAGTATAAATTCTGGCTTAGGTCTCGGAACATTTCTTGGAAAAACTTTATTAGAAAAACAAGGTGCCAAATTATTTTTTTCTAGAGATGAAAAATTAAGAGGTGCATCAGTATCAATTTTTTTGGATATAAAGAGTCTAAAACTTAATTCTTAAACTCAAAGGTATACGAAAGAATCTTGTAAGCAAGTTTTGCGACTAAAAAATTGTACGAATCGAAATTTTTAATAGGAGCTAATTCATTTATATCAGCACCTACAACATTGGATAATTGGCAGACTTTCTTGATTATAGGCAGAACATCTTCCCATAAAAGCCCCCCAGGCTCTGGTGTTCCAGTCGCAGGCATTATACTTGCATCAAAACCATCAACATCAAAAGTAATATAAACATCCTTCCCACCAAATAGTTCTTTCAATTTATCTAAATTCCAATCTTTTTTATCTTTCCCCCAAAATATTTCTAATTTATTTCTATTGTTTTCATAAAAAGTCATTTCAGGCTTAGACAAATTTCTTACTCCAAACGAAACAACTTTAACATTATCAAAATCTAAGCAGCGCTTAATTGCGGATGCATGAGAGAATTTTTCTCCATTATAACTTTCTCTTAGATCAGCATGAGCATCAAAATGTAATAATACGATTTCATTATATTTCTCCACAAATGGTTTAATAGCTCCAGGGGTAATAGAATGTTCTCCCCCAAATACTATTGGAAATTTATCATTCAATATAATTTCTTTATTAATTTTTGATAATTGATCCAATGCTTCTTTAACTTTATTTTTTATTGGAAATGGTTTAAGTGTCTTAATTCCTATTTCCTTGTAAGGTTCTTTATTTAATTCTTCATCAAACAATTCAACTTGATGAGATGCTTTAATTATTTCTTTAGGACCATTTTTTGTACCAGAACCATAACTAACAGTTTTTTCAAGACCAAATGGTACTACAACAACTTTCTCTTTGATATTAAATTTATTATCTATTCCAAGAAAACCATTTTTGTTTGAAAGATATATCATGAAATATGAAGTTAATTTTACTTAAAAATTTTAGAAAAATTTCTTTTCTCTCTCATTTTCCAATTATTACGATGATAAGCATCACTAGCTATTAGAGGAAGGACGCTTGTTGCTTCAGCAAATACCATTTGTTCTTTTGTAATATCAACTTTGCCCCATGAGCTGGCTTCTTTTAAAGTTGAACTGCTACATGCTCCATCACGAGTGTCTGCAACAGTGATTTGAATAGCATATTTATGCATATCTACTTTTTTTCCTAATAATTCTGCGCATACAACTGTATCTTGAATAAAGTTTTTTGGAACACCACCTCCAATCATCAGTAAGCCAGATTGCTTTGATTGTAATTTAATTTCAGTTAATTCTCGAAATTCTCGGATAGAGTCTATAGTCAAGTGCTTATTCGGATTTTGTTCTTGATGCATTACTAATCCAAAACCTGCTGAACTATCTGTAAATGCAGGACAAAATATTGGAACATCATTGTCGTATGCAGTTTCAATAAGAGATCCTTTCTTTTGACCATTTGATTTAAGATACTTTCCTAGTTCTTTAATAAATTCTCTAGATGTATACGATCTAGGCTCCAAAGTATTTGCTATATCACAAATAGCTTTATCACATGCTTGAAGTTCTTCTTCATCAATATAGGTATCATAAATTCGATCAATGTAATTTTTTCTTAATTCAGTATCATCTTGGAATTGTGACCCCTGGTAATGTTTAAAGCCTAAAGCTTCAAAAAAATCCATATCAACGATTGAAGCCCCAGTCGCAACTATTGCATCAACCATATTATTCTTAACTAAATCAGCATATAAATTCATACAGCCTCCCGCAGATGTTGATCCAGCCAATGTTAGGAAAATTGAACAATCTTTATCTGCCAACATTTCATTATAAATACCAGCAGCTTTAGCTGTATCCCTTGATGTGAATGACATCTTTCCCATTCCATCAATAATTTTTCGTGCATCAAATGATTTAATATCTATATGTTCTACTGGATCACTTAAAAGTGGCTTTTTATTGTGCCCAACATTTGGAGGATTTTTTTTATCCATTAGGCAACTAAGTAATCAACTTTTTTACTAGAGTCTTCGTATAATGATTTTATTGGTTTGTCTGCAACTTCAAATATTTCATTAGAATAAAAGCCATTAAACTTTGTTCTAAATGTTAATCCGTAAGCACCTAGTTGTCCCAGCTCAATATAATCACCTTCTTTAATATTATTGGGTAGTAAAAATGGTCCTTTCATAAAATCTAAACTATCACAAGTCGGCCCAAAAAAACTGAAAGAAGTGAGCTTTTTTGACTGCACTCTACCACCAGATATCATTTTACTTGGTAAAATAAAATTTGGCACACCAGCGTCAAATAAAGTTCCATACGTGCCATCATTAATATAAAGATTTTGTTTTTTTCTCAAAATCACTTTTACAATGGTAGACCCACTTTCAGCAACAATAGCTCTTCCTGGCTCACATAAAATTTCTGGCAGATTAGGCAACTTTAAATTAATCAATGATTTTTTTATTTCTTCAAAATAGTTTATTAATGGTTCAGGATTTAAATCAGGATAAATAGATGGAAAGCCTCCACCAACATTTATTACATCAGGAATAATTTTTGTTTTTTTTATTATTCCACCAATTTCAGCAATACCTTTTGAGTAAGAAATTTTATGCATACATTGTGAGCCAACATGAAAGCTAATTCCAAGTTTTTTTGAGTGTTCTTTACATAATCTAACTAGACCTAGAGCCTCAGATGGTAATGCTCCAAACTTTCTGGATAAATCTATTTCAGCATGTTCATTCGAAACAGCTATGCGAACAAATAAATTTAAATCTTTAGCTTGATTTGTAGCTTCAAGGATTTTTCTTAACTCATCTTTATTGTCCAAAGCAAAATTTTTAACTCCAAAATCAAAATAAGCAGAAGCAATACAATTCTTACTTTTTACAGTATGCATAAAATACAGATTTGCCTCAGGTTTTAATTTCTTTATTAGTTTAATCTCATTTAGAGACGCAACATCAAAATCTGCAATTCCATTTGCAATAATCTGTTTTAGGACTTTTTCATTGGGATTAGTTTTGACTGCATAAAGAGTTTTACCAGGAAATTTATCCTTAAAAAATTTTACGGATTTTTTTATGGATTCCGGCCGTATGCAATATACGGGGTAATCTGGTTTCAATTCGCTAACTAATTGGTTAACGTCTTTAAATTTTCCCATTTCATGTGTCCCTCTTTAGTTTACACAGAAGGTTTTTAAAAAATTTTAATAAAAAAA
>MDTC01178594.1_pt1 | contig 19367 bp, 10 predicted proteins | sample 811181 | NCBI WGS metagenome assembly MDTC01 (sample SAMN05326644, study PRJNA326480) | marine metagenome | isolation source: seawater | place: Pacific Ocean: North | collected 2011
TATACCAAGATCACTTGATGATATATTTGATGTAGCAGAACTAATATTAATAGTAGAACCACTAACAGTAGTAGTTCCAGTAGAATGAAGACTTGTAGTAGCCGTAGATGTACTAAAGGTATTTCCTTGTGTTTTAACATTTAACATTTCTCCGACTTCAAAATGATCTCTAATATTAATATTTCCTTCAATTAATACATTACCAGCAACGTGTAAAGGAACAACCGGATTATTAGTTAAAATACCTATATTACCATCAGTATTAATTGTAACTTTTTCATAAGAATTTTTAAAATATGAAAATGCTTTACCATTTGATGTTTGTTTTAAATTTAATAAAGTTGTATTATTAGAGTTATTATTATTGTTTTCAATATTTACTAATTTTCTTGATGTATTATTATTACTTGAAGATGTTAAATTAAGTATAGTACCACTAGTTAAAGCATTTGCTGTAATATCTAATGCTTTTCCAGTAGTTAAACTATTAGCAGTAATATTAGCAACTGTATTGTTATATTGATTACTTTCTAATACGACCATGGATTTTTCCATATTATGAACTTCTGTATTCAAATGCATAATTGTTACATTTCCACTTCCTACAAGATTTCCTTGAGTAACAGATACTAAACTTCTTTGATTAACATTATTTGAATTTGAAACTATTTCTATAGCACTTGAATTTGATAATGAATTACTTGAAATAAGTAATGAAGGAGTAGTATCTAAATCATTATCTAAATGGAGTTGTCCAACATGAAATTTATTATAACTAATAGTAGAAAATTCAGCAGTCGCCGGATCAGAAGTACTATAAAAACCACAAAGCTCATCTCTACTTTCATCAAATCCAAAAAATACTTTATTTAAATCTCCACGATTCATATATAATCCTATATCAACACCTGGCGAAGTACCAGTAGTTTTACGAGCAAGATATGCTACAGGATTTGTAAAACTCGCAAAATCTGCTTGATCAATAATAAGATTACCACTTAAAATCATATCACCTACACCACCAATTCCAGAAGTTAAAATCATATTTTTTTGTGAATTAATATTCATATTACCAGTAATAGCATTCATATTAAAATCATCAGTTATTTCAACATTCGCCTTTTCATTTGTTGTTAAATCTTCAAATCTAACATTTTTACAACGAATATTTTGATATTGTACAGGTGTAAGATTACGATCTGCGGGTTCACTATTAGTACTAAAAATTGCAAATTCATCTTCAGTTCTATCAAAAATAATAGCCAAATTATTAGCATCACCTCTTCTAAATACAAATCCAATATCAGTTTCTAAATCTCCACTAGCTAAATCGGTATTCAAAAATGCCATAGGATTTGTAAAACTTGCAAAATCAGCTTGGGCAATAGTTAAATTACCTTCGAGAATCATAGAACCTGTACCACTAATTCCAGAAGTAAGATGCATATTTTTTTCTGCTCTAATATTCATATTACCAGTAATAGCATTCATATTAAAATCATCTGTTATTTCAACATTCGCCTTTTCACTTGTTGTTTTATCTTCAAATCTAACATTTTTACAACGAATATTTTGATATTGTGCTGGTATTAAATTACCATCAGCAGGAGCACTATTACTTGAAAAAATAGCAAATTCATTTTCACTTTGATCAAATACAATACACATATTATTTTTATCTCCTCTTTTAAATACAAAACCAATATCAGTATTTAATGTTCCAGATTTTAAATCAGTATTCATAAATGCCATAGGATTTGTAAAACTTGCAAAATCAGCTTGAGCAATAGTTAAATTACCTTGAAGTCTCATTTCACCTGCTTCTGATGTAAGATTCATATTTTTAGCAGTTGTCATATCTATATTTCCACCTCTGGCGGCGATAATCATATTTTTTTGTACGATTACTTCCAATTTTTGCTGTGCATATGCTAACAAACTTTTATCAGAATTCATAACAATAGCACCCAAGTTTGCAGTTATATTAATATCACTAACAGAAGCAGTTAAATCTACAACAGCGCCTTGACCGTATAATGTTCCTGCTGTTAAACTACTTTGTACGAAAAAATCACCAATAGCATCAGTTGTTTTTATATAACTAGAACCTCCTGAACTATATAATGAAAGATTATCTACATTAAATATTCCTAAATGATTTTGATTATTAAATTGAATAGTTCCAGTACTAATATAACCCTTAATTCTTCCAACTGTAGCTGTCGTAGCAAAAATATCATCTGTTGTAATACTTGTTGTTGATATTTCGTCACTAACTACAATAGTTCCTGAAGAGCTACCACCACTTCCACCAGTAGAACCAGTAGTAGAACTAGCACCTAAAGAAACTGATGTAGCAGCAGGTCTTAATTCTCTTTGAATACATCTTCTTATTGAACCACAACCAGTCATTTAGTATATAATTATAAAAAATTTTTATAATAAATTTTTTAAAAGTTAAAATTAAAATTTAAAGTGTTGTATCTACAATTCCTCTTTTCGAACTTTTATTAAATCCTTTAACAAGGTCAATATATTCAACAAATTCAAGAGTAAAACTATGATCAACATCTTTAAAATCAAATAATTTATTATCTCCAGTTTTAAAAGAAAATTCAATATTTCTAATACTATCTTTTAATTCTTCAAAAACAATAGTAGATGTTATATAAGTATTATAAAGAGTTGAACCAGTTGCACCAGATAATTGCACTTTACCTAATACATTAGATACATTACCATCTTCTAATCCAGTTCCTAAATCAGAAGTAATTAAAATATATTTTTCACCAGTTAAATTTACAGGCCGTTGAACTTGTTTAGTATATACAAATCCTCCTGCACCTTGTAAAGTTATATCAGGAATACTTGTAAAACCATTTCCACCACTTGTAACATTAAATTTTGATATTTCACCTACAGCAATAGTTGCTCTCGCAAGATATCCAGAAGCACTTGCAGCATCATCAGTATGTGGAGTAATAACTACAGTAGGAACTTGTAAATAATTTTTTCCAGAATCAATAACTTCTATATTTCCAATTTTTTTTTTTGGATTATTATCAGGATCATTTATAAGATTAACACGTAATGTTGCTCCCGTTCCAGGACCTCCTGCTGTAGGAACAATATTTGCAGTAGGTGTTTCTGTAAAATTAATTCCTGGATTTACTACATTAATCGTTTTGACTGGGTGTAAATCTACAAAAGCACTCGCACCTCCACCTCCACCTCCAGAAAATGTAACAATAGGGCCTCCACTCATATATGTTCCTGAAAAATCATCACTTAATTTAATACTATTTATACCATTAACATTAGGAATTCCAGTTGCACCTGAACCAATACCAGAAAATGACACTGTTGTTAAAGAAGAATTATAATCAGCACCTACATTACCCATAGAAACACCAATAATAGAAGTAGCACTTAAATTTAAAGTTGCTTGATTATTAGTTCCTCCGCCACTAAGTACAACAGATGGTGTTGTACTAGTAAAACCACTTAAAGTTCCAGTATATAAACTCCATAATTCATTAGTAAAATTATTAATTATTGCACTAAGTGCTGGAACAGCAAGAAATTGCGATAATGCTTCTGTTTTTTTATTATCATCAAGAGAATATCCAGCTATTTCTACATCTGTAATAACTCCTTCTGCTATAGTTAAACTTATTGAACCATCATATCCATTTTCATGAATGACTGAAACTGTATCTGTATTTTTATATCCAGAACCACTATTAACTATAGTTACCCCTGTAATAGAGCCAAGACCAACACTTGCCAATAATTCTGCACCACTACCAGTAGATGTATTTATTGTTAAAGTTGGTGTACTATCATAATTTTTACCACCATTAGCAACAGTAGCTCCAGTAATTTTTCCAAAAATAAAATTAAGTGTATATCCTGAACCTCCATTTGAAAAAGTATAAGTTGGTTGACTTGTATATCCTGAACCTCCATTACCAATTACTATACCAGTAAGACCCATAATAGCTGTTCCAGATGCACCATGACCGTTTCCACTTCCATCAATAAAAGTAACTGTAGGTAAGTTTCCACTGTAAGAACCAGTAGTTATCATTGTAACTCCTTCAATACCCCCAGTTGTATTTAAAGTAGCAATTGCTTCATCAATAGATGAATCAGAACCATTACTTGCATCAATTGCAATAGTAAATGTATTTCCACTTGCTGTTTCTGTCAAATAATAACCATTATTATCATTTACAAGTGTATCTGCAGGACTACCAAAATGTCCTGCAAGATAAACTGTATCACCAGTTTTAAAATTATGATCTTCTGTAGTTATAATTTTAATAGGATTTACAGGAAAACTATGACTTATATTTTTTGTTGATAAAATTTCTTGATTTAAATGTGTAGTAGCATATGTTGTATCACTTGCATTAAATCCAATAGTAGTACCTATACTAGCTTCTTGAGAAAATAATAATTTAAAATTAATTCCGACATTAATTCCAACACTATCTCCTCCTAAATCAGATGCTGATTCTGTTGCTGAAATACTAGGAATAGTAATATTATAAACATGTAAATTACCACTTGCAGTTAGAGGATCATTTGGGATAGTAATAACATGACTTGTATTTACAAATCCTCTATCTATACCTCCTATTTTACTAGAATTACTTATAGTAATTAATGTACCAGTTGTAAAACCATGACTACTATGAAATACTTCTACAGTTTTAGAACCAGAAGTAGTTTGAAATGGATTTGCTAAATTAGTAGTTTTAAAATTTTTAAAAGATACTAAATTTGTTGAATCATTTATTTCTATAGTAAAATTATTATAATCACCAGAAACTCTTTGTATATCATTCATTTTATTTTGAATTGTAGATGCTAAAGAACTTGAAGTATAATTTCCATCAGGTATAGTTGCTATATAAGTTTGTTCTGCCCCATTAGAATATACATTAGAATAATCTTCTGCTTTATCATCTACATATTGATCTTTAATTTGCCAATGAATTTTATTATTTTTTTTATCTCCAGAAGATTTAATTAATGTATCAGTATTAGTAAATTCTGTGCTTTTAATACTAATACTTTTAACATTAACAAATTCTCTTGGTAATTCAAATTTATAATTATTTTGTTTAGGATATAATGTTTTTGTTCTGTGTCTACTATCAATATTTACATTAGTAACTCTTTCTTTAAAATAACGCATTTTATCACTATCATCTTTTTGCAAATGAGAAGGATTAGTAAGATCTTGACACATATTTAACATTATACTACTATCATTTTCACCACCTTCATCGTAATAACGATTAGTAGACATTAAATCTTGTGAATTATATTTATCTTTTATAACATGTTTTCCATCAGAAATATCTTGGCATTCTTTTTGAACTGTCATTAAAGAAGAAGTCATTTCTCTTTTGTTTTCAATATCAATGTCTCTTTTTCTTCTTTGAATATATTCTGAAAAATTATTTCTTCTTCTTTGAATTTGTCTTGCAGTATCTGCTTCATCTACATCTGGTTTTTGAACAAATCTATTAGAATAAAGTAAATCGTCATTCATTTTAATATAAACTCTTATTTTTTTCTGCTTTAAATAACATTTATTTAAAATAAATTTTTCTAGTAACTAGTTTTCTAGTTAAACTAGTTTTAAACTTTTTATAGTTTTCAAATATATATAATTACAATTTTAGTATAATTAGTTTTACTAGAAACTAGTTACTAGAAAAAAATCTAATATTTATAGTAAATTTTTTCGACTTAATTATTAAATTATTTTTCTTTAATCCAAACTTTATATTCATTAATAAATTGAATGAGGTCATTTTTCCATAATTGTTTTTCAGTAATTTTTTCTAATTCATTTAATTTTTTAATTTTTTCATCTCTTTGATTATTTATTTTTTCAATTTTTTCTTCTGTAAATGTATTGATAGGCATATTAATAAGATAATCAAAATTATTATCAACTTTATGATAAGGAGGATTACTAGTAGAAAGCATTTTTTCTATAATTATTTTTTTTTTTCTAAATACAATTAATTTTTCTTCAATAATTTCATCAATAAATCTTGCTTTAGATGAAAGTTGTGATACTTCATTTTTTAATTGTTCTATAACATATTTTTTTCTCTTAATATAATATTCTAATCTTGTATAATAAAATTCTTTTAAAATTTGATTAGGATTATTAAACTTTCTAATTTTTTTATCTTTGTCATATAACCACATATTATCTGTGCTTAAATTGCTTATTAATTTCATTTTTTTTTCAAAATCATTTATATTTTTAGTGTATTTAGATAAAGTTCCTTTTTTAAACTGTATAATAAAATGAACTTTTGTTTCTGTATATTGTTTTCCAAAATTCCAATCTTTAATAAATCCTTTTTTATTTTTAGGTTTTTCTTTTTCTTTAGTATCATTTTCAATAATAATTTCATCTAAAAATTCTCTATATTTAGAAGTCCAAGTTCCAATTGGTAATTCTGTAATTGTTAATGTGTCTCCTGATATATTATATAATCCTTTTGTAATATAATTATTTCCTTTTTTAGAAATATTACCATTAAAATTTTTATACCAAGGATGCATTTCTAATTGTTCTTCACCATCCATAAGTCTATGTAAATTTAAAATAATTGTATATGGATTATATTTTGGAATAAATGTAGAATATCCAGTTCCAATTCCTTCAGAACCATTAACAAGAATCATAGGTAAAATAGGAATATACCATGTTGGTTCAATAAGAAATCCATCATCATTTTCTCTATTTAAAAGTGGAGTATCTAATGATGAAAATAGAATTAGTGTTAATTTATTAATTTCAGTAAAAATATATCTTGGACTACTTGCGTCTTTACCCCCTTGAAGGCGTGTCCCAAATTGTCCTTTTGGATTTAAAAGATTAATATTATTACTTCCAACAAAATCTTGTGACATAGAAATAATAGCTGCTAAAATACTTGCTTCGCCGTGATGATATGAACTTTTTTCTCCAACATAACCTCCAAATTGTTGGACTTTTATTTCAAAATTAGAATTTTTAAATTTTTCTAATGTAGAATATAAAATTTTTCTTTGTGATGGTTTTAATCCATCACATACACAAGGAATACTTCTAATATTATCAGATAAAGAGAATAACTTAAGTTCATTATCTATAAAATTATCAAAACTTACATTTGTAATATCTTCTTTTAAAACACTATCAGTTGGATTTATTTCTAACCATTTTTTTCTAATATTGCTGGAATCTTTTTGTTTATCAAAAGCGGTTAAAATTGCAGTTTGACTTTTTGAACCATTCCAAAAATAATTAATTTCATTTTTATCTAAATTTTTAAAGTATTCTTTTGCTTCGTGTGAACTACTTGTTCCAAGACCTTTATAATATTTTATTTTAAATTGTTGAATATTAGATGTCTTTTTTTTCCATTTTTCATATTCTGGTAAGTTATAAAAAGATAAAATATTCTTACCTTTTGTTGCTTTTACAACCGGAGTTCTCATAGAACATATAAAATTATCAACTTTTAATAAATCAGGCCAAAAGTATGAAATCATATTAATAAATAAACCTTTAATATGAGAACCATCTACATCTGCGTCAGTACATATCATAACTCTACTATATCTTAATTGTTTTGTATCTTTATAAATTACACCTTGTCGTAATCCTAATATTTCTTTTATATTTTTAAGTTCTTCATTTTCTAATAATTGTTTAGCTGAAGCATCTCTAACATTAAGAGGTTTACCTTTTAATGGAAATACACCAAAACGATCTCTACCAACAATACTTAAACCTGAAACAGCAAAAGTTTTAGCTGAATCTCCTTCTGTTAAAATTAAACAACAACCCTCACTTTTTGATGTTCCAGCAAAATTAGCATCTTCAAGTTTTGGAACACGAATTCTATTTTTCTTTTTACCATCTGTTTTTTTCAATTCATTTTGACCTTTAAAATCACTAAAACTAATTGCTCTTTCAATAATTCCACATTTAGCTACTTTTTGTATAAAATCATCATTTATATCACATTTACTACCAAAATTACTTGTTTTACTACTTAATTCTATTTTTGTTTGACTTGTAAAACTTGGATTAGTAATTATACAATTAATAAATATCCACATTTGGTCTTTAATATGAGAAGTTTTAACTTTTTTCTTTTTCTTGTTTTCAATATAACTTGCTAATTTATTAGATAATTGAGTAGAAATATATTTAACATGTGTTCCTCCTCTTGTAGTTGAAATTCCATTAACAAAACTAATTTGTTCAAATTTATCATCAGGACTTAAACAAACAGCAATTTTCCATCTATCATTAACTTCTACATAAACTCTTGGAGTTTGTTTTTTATCTCCAACATAGTAATCAACATATTTATCAAATTGTTTAATACAAATTTTTTGATTATTAAGATAAACTGATACACTTGGATCTGATGTAGCAGATAAATCATATGCTCTTTTTTTCATTAAAGAAATCATATCATTATTAAATTTTTCAATATTAAATCTTTTAAAATCTGGAGTATATGTAATTATAGTATATGGTTTTACTTTTGATTGTGTAATTTTAGGTTTATCTCTATTAGACATATTATTCCTAAAAGTTTGTTTAAATTTTTTTTGATTTATAGAATCAATAGTTTCTACAACGAATTCAGTTGAAAAAATATTTGTAAGTTTTGAACCGTACCCATTACGACCCCCTATAATTTTTTCTTTATTAAAATAATTTTCAGAAGTTAACAAATCTCCAAATATCATTTCAGGTATATATTTATTTTCTTTTTTATGAATTACAATTGGAATACCTTGACCATTATTTTTAATAGATACATTATTTTCAGTAATATCAATATCAATTCTTGTAACTCTTTCTAAATTTTCTATTTTAGTTCTTGTTATATGATCAGATGCATTTACAATTATTTCATCATATATTTTTAATAAAGCTGGAATATATGTTAATTTTTTTTTTTCCATTAAAAATGTTTCTTCATTAAAAATAAATTCTTCTTCAGTAATTTCTTCTACACTACCTACATAAGTATCTGGTAATTCCTTAATATGATCTATATGTTCTAACTTAACAAATTGTTCATCAATTGACTTTTTTTTAGGAACCATTTTTTCTAATATACAAAGAATACATTATATTTTTATATTATTTTTTAATCAATTTTTTTTTAAAATTATTTAAAGATATTTTTAATTATTAAACTATAAACGCGGTTTAATAATTAATTTAATATAAAGGAAATAAATAAATGAGTAATACTTCATACGCATTTGAATTACAAACAGTCCAAAGTGGTGCTTTTAGAATATTAATAGAAGCATTAAAAGAAATTTTAACTGATGCAAATTTTATATTTGATTCAAGTGGAATTAAAATTATGGCAATGGATAGTAGTCATACAGTATTAGTTCATCTTAAATTATATAGTGACAAATTTGAAACTTATTATTGTGATAATAAAGTAACTGTTGGAATTGCAATGATGAATTTTTATAAATTAATTAAAACTATGAGTAATAATGATCATTTAACATTATTTTTACCTAAAAATGATTTAAATAATTTAGGTATTAGAATAGAAAATAGTGAGAAAAATACAAGAACAACATATTTTATGAAATTAATGGATTTAAATGAAGAAACGATTGAAATACCACCAGCACAGTTTGACAGTATTTTAACAATACCTTCAAATGATTTTCAAAAAATTATTCGTGATATGAGTAATATATCTGAAATAATGGAAATAAAAAATGTTGGAGATGAATTAATTTTTAGTTGTTCTGGAGATTTTGCATCTCAAGAAACAAGAATGGGACCATCTCAAGGAATGACTTTTGACGAAGAACCAAAAGAAGATGAAATAATTCAAGGTATATATGCTTTAAAACATCTTGTTTTATTTACAAAATGTACTAATTTATGTTCAAGTATTCAATTATTTTTAAAAAATGATTATCCTTTAATTATAAAATATCCAGTTGCTAATTTAGGTGAAATAAAATTATGTTTAGCACCAAAAGTAGATGAAAATTAAAAAGCTCTTTCACTATGAGGTCTATATATAGAATCTTCAACAAACATAGTTCTCATAATATTTAATATTTTTTTATTATTATAAGTAGAATCTGTATTCCAAATTTTTAAAATACAGAATTTAACTTTAGGTGTTATAGATATGCCATTTATAGTTTCCATATCGTCTATTTTTTTTGTTAAAGTTTGTCCTATTAATAACATTGATAATTCAAGCCATGCATCATTAGAATCTTCTTTTGGTATTCTAAAACTCCAAGCACCTCCATTTTTATTTTCTTCTAATTCCCATTGTGGTGGAATATCATTTTTAAATAAAAAATAAATATGATTAGTTTTATCTTCTAATTCATTTTCTACACCCCAATATTCTTGAACTGTATTTATTTCAGCAAGTTTATTATAACTTTCAGAACTCCAATTATTATCCAATATATCATGATAATAATAAACCCATTTAGATGATAATGGTATAAAAGGTATATGCTTATTATTGTTTATTCTATCTAAAATATATGTTTTATATGTATCAGGATCCATACTGAATTAAAATATATATTATTATTACTTTATATAATAATTAAAAATATAAAGAAATAATAATAATTATTTAATTATAAAATGTATCCATTAATAATATTAATACTATGGTATTTATATCCAAATGGTATGAAAAATACTGTAGAAGTATTTAAAAATAAAACAAAAGAGTATTCAACAAATATTCTTTTAAATGCAATGTATTATTATACATATGTACAAGATTATATGAATAATAATGATGATAAAAATATGGAAATTAAAATATATAAAATTATATATTTAAATGATGAATATGAAGAAGATGTAACGAATACATTTCTATTACAAAATAAAGAAGGTGGATATTATGAAATAATTTATTTTAATAAAGGTAAAAAATATAGAATTGTTATTAAAAATATTAATAATTGGAATAAAAATATTATATTTAAAGAAATAGAAAATAAACAAGGTTTTTTAAGTGCTGAAATAAAAGGTGAAAATTTTGTAGATGATGTAACTGAATTAGTTAATGAATATTTAGGACCAAATTTAGATTTTCATAATAATAACTTATTACCAAAAGATATGCGTTTAAATAAAAAATGGGAAGAATTAATGATTATGGATAACGAAGCAAATGAATATACCATATTACCTGATGATAAAACTTTTGGTGGATTTATTTCTGTTAATAAAGAAGATTAAATATACATCATTGTTAATTTTTCATTTAATTCTTTTTCATCTATTAATTTATTTATAACATCATTTGTTATTGTAAATGGAAGTTTAAAATTATTTATTTTATATGGTAAAGTAAAATTTTCATTTGTAAGTCGTATTACATTTAATTTCATAATAATTGTTTCAAATGCTTTTTTTAATCCTCTAACACCTCCTTCTTGAGGACATTTATTAATAATGTATTTTATTATTTCGTTATTAAATATTATATCTTCTTTTTTAAAACCTATATTATTAAGTGTTTTTGGGATAATATATTTTTCTGAAATTTCAATTTTTTCATTTATTTTAAATTCATTTATTTTTACTATTGTCATTCTATCTTTCAAAATAGGATCTACATTATTTTCATCATTAAAACTAAATATAAAAAGGGCTTTACTTAAATCAAAATCAACACCTGAATAATATTTGTCATGAAATTCATTATTTTGTGAAGTATCAGTAAGATGGGTTAATATACCAACTATTTCTTTTCCATGATGTGTTTGACTTATTTTATCTACTTCATCAAAATAAATAACTGGATTCATACATTTTGTTTCTTTTAAAATGGAAATAATTCTTCCACACATACTACCTTCCCATGTATAACTATGACCTTCAAGATAACTACCATCAGTTGCACCTCCTAATGTAATAAAACTAAAAGGTCTATTAAGAGCTTTTGCAACACCATCTTTAATTAAACTTGTTTTTCCTGTTCCTGGTGCACCTTGTAATGCTAATACTTTGTTTGTTGAACATGGATTTGTAATCCATTGACTAACTATTTGTATAATATCATTTTTAGCTCTTTCATGACCATAAACAGCAGAATTTAAATTATTTTGAATAGTTTTTAAAAAATTACATATTTTTTCTGTTGAATCTTCTTTAGTAATTGGAAGTTGATGATAAACTCCAAATGGAACTTTAATTAATCCATCATACCAATTTTTAATTTTATAATATTCACTTGATGATGTATCCATATGTTCTAAAATATTTAATTTTGATAATGCACTTATTTTAGTTGGAATTGACATAGAACTTAATTTTATTTTAATTCTTGGTGGTATCTCATCTTCATTATTATAGTCTTTAATTTGTTGATCAATTACTTTTAATTTATTTTGTTCATCAACAGACATTTTTTCTATATATTCTTTTTCTACTTCATTTGGATCATAATCACTATCATATTCATCATCTATATCTTCTAAAATAATTTTATCAAATGCAACTTTTGCTATAGTTTTAATAGCGTTATGTATAGCAGTTTCGTCTGTTTCAAAATTATCATTTTCTATAGTTTCAATATTTATTTCAAAATTTTCATCATCGCTATTTTCATTACTATATGAAATTAAATCTTTAATATTGCCACGGTCATCAATATCTTCTTCATCATCACTTGAAGAAATAATTACTTTATTTGTAAAATTAGGAGATATTATTTGTGTATTTTTTTTATTAAATTTTCTTTTTTTATTATTTATGTTTAATTCTTTATTATTATCATCATTATTATCATCTCTTTTTAATTTTTTGGACATAGCACGTGTTCGCATAATGTAATTATATTTAAATATGATATTTTTTTAAATAATTTTTAATTTGTTTTGAAAAATTGATATAAATTTAATATAAAAATAAAAATACTAGTATATATTAAGTAAAAAAAAATGAGTTTAAATAAAGATATTTCATGGAATGCTGCTACAAAAACTGTTAAATCAGTTCAGTTTAGTATATTAGGAACAGATGAATTAAGAAGAATGAGTGTAGTTGAAGTAGTTCATGCAGATACAACAGAAAGTAATAATGAACCTAGAATAGCTGGATTAAATGATCCTAGAATGGGTGTATTAGATTTTGGAAAAGTATGTCCTACAGACGGACAAGATTATAATTTATGCCCTGGTTATTTTGGACACGTAGAATTACCAAGACCAGTATTTCATATACAATTTTTACCATTAGTAATGAAAATATTAAAGTGTGTATGTTGGAGATGTTCACGATTATTAATAGATAAATCTACAAAAAAATTTGCAGGAATGACAATTTTAAAAAATAAAAAAGTTCAATTTACTAATATTACAAAAACTCTTTGTAATAGTAAAATTTGTTTTAGTGATGAAGATAATAATGGTTGTGGAGCAATTCAACCAATAAAATATGTAAAAGATGGAATATCAAAAATAAATGCTGAATTTAAAATTGGAAAAGAAAAAGAAGATATAAAAAAATTAGTATTTACAGCAGAAATGATTTTAAATATATTAAAAAATATAAGTGATGAAGATATTGAAATACTTGGATATGATCCAAAATGGTCACGACCTGAATCTATGATATGTGAAGTATTGCCAGTTCCACCACTTAATGTAAGACCATATGTAACAAGAGATGGAAATCAAAGAGCAGAAGATGATTTAACACATAAATTAAGTGAAATTGTTAAAACATCACAACAATTGGAACAAAGAATTAAAAGTAATGCAGAAGCAAGGCATATTGAAGAATTAGTTGAATTATTACAATATCACATTGCTACTTTTGTAGATAATGAACAACCAAATCTTCTTGTTGCAACACAAAGAAGTGGTAGACCCATTAAAAGTTTACGACAAAGATTAAAAGGTAAACATGCTCGTATTCGTGGTAATTTAATGGGTAAAAGAGTAAATTTTTCTGCTCGTAGTGTAATTACAGGAGATCCTTGTATAGAAATAGATGAATTGGGTGTTCCACTTGCAATAGTAATGAATTTAACATTTCCTGAAGCGGTTACTGATTATAATAAAAATCGTATGTATGCTCTTATTAAAAATGGTCCTGATAAATATCCTGGAGCAAAATTAATTACAAGAAATCAACAAACTTGTAACGGTAATTATGAACAATGTCATACTTATTTGGAACATCATCCAAATCCAGAAAATATTGTATTACAAAATAGAGATATTGTTCATAGACATTTACAAGATGGAGATTTTGTTTTATTTAATAGACAACCATCTCTTCATAGAGTAAGTATGATGGGACATAGAGTAAGAGTTATGAAAAAAGGTTCTAGTTTTAGATTAAATCCAAATGTTACACAACCATATAATGCAGATTTTGATGGTGATGAAATGAATATGCATGTCCCACAAAGTTATCAAGTATATACAGAATTATCAGAATTAGCACTTGTTCCAAATCATGTTATAGATCCAAGAAGGAATGGACCAGTTATGGGAGCAATTATGGACACTATTGTAGGAAGTTATAAAATGACAAATAAAAATACAAAAATAAATAGACGGAATACTATGCAATTATTAAATTGGGTAGAAGATTTTGACGGTAATATGGTAAGAATTAAACATACAAATAATATTTATACTGGAAAGGATGTATATAGTGAAATCATACCCCCTTTATCATTAGAAAAAGATACAAATACTGGACCTAAAGATGATGATGAACCAGATTATTATGAAAAAAAAATAAAAGTAGAAAATGGTAAAATTATACATGGAGTAATAGATAAAGCAACAATTGGAGCAAAAACAGGTGGTTTATTACATCATTCATGGATAGATTATGGACCTGAAAGAACAAAACTTTTTATGGATAATTTTAATTTTATAGCAAATTACTGGCTTACAATAGATGGTTTTAGTATAGGTCTAGAAGATGCAGTTGCACCTGCAGATATGAGACAAGAAATTGCAAAACAAATTAAAGAAGCAGAAACAAATGTAGCAAATATAATAGAACAAATACATAAGGGTGAACTTGAAAAAACAAGTAGTTTTAATGCTAAAAATGATTTTGAAGGTCAAGTTATTACAGAATTAAATAGAGTAAGGAATGATGTAGGTGATTATGCTGTAAATAAATTTGGAGATAAAAATAGATTAAATGTAATGATTCGTTCTGGAAGTAAAGGTGGTCAAAATAATCTCGCGCAAATGGCTGCTTGTGTTGGTCAACAGCAAATTGAAGGTAAAAGAATAGAAGATTTACTTGAAGATCGTACACTTCCTCATTTTCATAAATTTAGAAATGATCCTCTTGCAAGAGGTTTTGTAAAAGATAGTTATGCTTCTGGTTTAAGCCCTCCTGCTTTTTGGTTTCATGCTATGGCAGGTCGTATTGGTATGATTGATACAGCTATTTCTACAGCAGAAGTAGGTTATATCACAAGAAGATTTATTAAGGCAACAGAAGATTTAGAAGTAAAATATGATAATACTGTTCGTAATTCAAACGACCAAGTTATTCAATTTATTTATGGAGATGATGGTTTTGATGGAATTAGAATAGAACATCAAAAATATATACCATATAAATTATCAAAACAAGATTTTATTAGAAAATATAAATATACTAATGAAGAATTAGAAAAATTTAGTCATATTGATAATATAGAAGATATAACTGATAAAGAATTTGAATTATTACAAATTGACAGAGATTTAGTTAGATATGAAATATTTACTGATCCAAATGAAGCAACTTTTATGGCTCCTGCACCTTTTTTTAGAATTATAACAAATGCTAAGAATAAATTTGATAATAATAATAATAATGAATCTGATATTACACCTGATTATATTATTGATGAAGTAAATAAATTAATAGAAGAAATTTTAGAACTTAATGGAAAAGATGTATTAAAGATTGAAATACAAGAATATTCTACAATAATTTTTAGAATTTTATTGAAATCTTATTTATCATCTAAAGAAATAATTTTAAATAATAAATTAAAGAAAATAACTTTTGATTGGATAATTGCTGAAGTTAAAAGGCATACTTTAATGGGGTTTGTTCAACCAGGAGAAATGGTTGGTAGTATAGCAAGTCAATCTATTGGTGAACCAGCATTACAGATGACTTTAAATACGTTTCATCACACAGGAATTGCCAGTAAAACACAAACAACAAGTGGTCCTCCCCGTCTTAAAGAAATTATGGGTGCTAAATCATTAAAAACACCAGCACATACAATTTATCTAAAACCAGATGTAGCACAAGATAGAGAAAAAGCAGAATTAGTAATGAGTGAATTAGAATATACATTATTAAAAGATATAATTGATAATACACAAATTTTATATGACCCACACGATTTTAATACATGTGTTAATGAAGATCAAGATTTTTTAGATACATATTATGAATATGAAGAATTATTAAGAGGAGATGATGAAAATAATGAATGTAGCAAGGAAAATCCTTGGATATTACGATTTATGGTTAATCGTGAAAAAATGTTAGAAAAGAAAATAAATATGATTGATATATATAATAAAATTAATACTAAAATGGACAAAACTTTAACTTGTATATATAGTGATGATAATAGTAGTAATTTAATAATGAGAATAAGATTAAATATTACAAATGAAGAAGATGTAGAATATAATGATGATGTAGGATTATTATCTATTTTAGAAAAACAATTAATGAATATACTTATTAGAGGAATACAAAATATAGAAAAAGTAAATATGTTTCCACATAAACAATATGTGTATAATCCAGATAGTGAAGATGAACCAATAGGTCATACTGAAATTTGGGCTTTAGATACAACTGGAACAAATTTAAAAGAAATTCTCGCAAATGAAAATATAGATAGTAATAAAACAACAAGTAATGATATTCGTGAGATATTTGAAGTTTTAGGAGTTGAAGCAGCAAGAGAATCTATAGTGAGAGAATTTACAGAAGTAATTAGTAAAACAGCATTTGTTAATTACAGACATATTGGATTATTAGCAGATACAATGACAAATAAAGGATTTATAATGAGTATTGATAGATATGGTATTAATAAAAGTGAGAAAGGTCCACTTACTCGTTCAAGTTTTGAAGAAACAGTAGATCAATTAATGAAGGCTGCTGCTTTTGCAGAAAATGATAATCTAAAAGGTGTAACCGCAAGTGTAATGATGGGTCAAATGATTTCTGCTGGAACTGGTGAATGTAATATTGTTTTAGATGCAGAACAATTAGAAGATATAGAAGAAGAAAAAGAAGAAGAAGAAGGTAACATTAATGAAATACTTAGTGAAATTAATAATTTAGTAGATATGGGAGAAAAATGTGAACCAGAAATGTTTGAATCTAACTTCAATATCCAAGAAAATAAAATAGAATTACGACCAGTTAATATTGATCAAGACATTTTAGAAGATTTTTTAAATTAGTTGAATTTATTTTAATTTTAAATAATAAAAACTCTTTAAATTTATCAATTGTTAAATTATTTTTTAATTTTTTTAAGTCGAAAATAGTATTAATATTATGTTCTGCTAATTTTAAATCAGTAAATAAACCAATTCCATCTAAATTAATTAATGATAAATTTGTATCATTATTATAATCAGATGAAAATTTTGAAAATCTATTAATTAGAAAATCATCACTTAAAACAGAATTTTTAAAATAAAATAATTCTTCAATTTTGGGATATATTTTACTTAATGCATATACATCTCCAATTGCACTATGTTGTAAATGAATATTAGAATTAAAAAAATGTTTATATAAATCATTTAATTTATGTTTTCCATATGGTAATTTTTTTACTGTAAATTGTGCTATAGGCAAACTATCAAAAAATTTCCAATTAGATGGCATTGTAATACCAGAATTTTTAAATTCTTTTTCAAGTACTAATTGATCATAACGAAAGTTATTATGTGCAATTAATACTGGATTTTCAAAACTATTTATAAAATTTACAAATAATTCTAAAACATATTTTATTTCAAAACATCCTATATTATCTAATTTTTTATTAGTAATTCCATGGATATTACTATTTTTAATTTCTTCATTTGGATTTATATAATAATGAAATAATAAACTATTTTCATTATATGCACAAATTTCTAAAATTTTAACATTTTCAATTTCTAATGTAGTAGTTTCTAAATCATAATATATTTTATTCATTTTCAATAATAATAAATATTTTTTATTTTTTATATATTTTTATATTTAATAAACCAATCTTTTGTTATTTCAATTTGATTTCCTAATGAATATTCATTTATCATAGTAAGTCTATAATTTTCTTGTGAAAAATCAGAAGGCCACATTTTAGACCAATCTGTAGTAGGAGGTAAAATACCTAATTTTGTATAAATATATCCTACTAAAGCACTACACCAAAAACGGTCTGTTTTTTGAGGTTCACTATCTTTACGATGCCAAGCATCATACCAATCAATAAAATTTAAGTCATATGGTTTATTATATACTACTTCATGAATTTGTTTTAATTTATTTTCATCTAATTTTTCTTTTTTATTTAATTTTCTCCAATATAATTTTGATTCTGGTAAATCTTTTATATATAAATCTTCAAAAGGAACTATTTGAACACCTAATTTATATTTTCCATCTTCTGCATCGGGCATTTCTTCAAGTCCACTTTCCCAAAAAAATAAACCAATTAATGGTATTTTTGTAAACTTAGGATCTCTAAGAACCATACCTATATGTGAATAGTCTGTTTTTGTAAAAAATTCAACTGATTTATCAAGTGAAGATTTATAACCATGAAAAAGTATTATATCTCCAGTTTCTAATAAATCAATATTAGATTTGGACATTGTTATAGCTTATAATAATATTTTATTTCTTAAAAAATATAATATTTCCCATAAAACTTTACAATCTATTTCATTATATTTTATAATAGAGTTCATTTTTTCAATATTATTAATTGAATTCCAAGCGGTGACCATAGCACCCATACCATCAATTTCTGAATCTTCCCATTTTGTATTTATAGAACCATTTTTATATAAAGCATTAGCAATATTTTTTAATCCAAATTTAAGACTACCATTAATACCAATAGGTTCTTTTTTAAATACTTGTAATAAATCTGCCCAATTAATATCTTGTAAATTATAAATATTTTTAACTTTATTATATAAAGAAACTTCTGCTTGACTCCAATGCCAAACTTTTATTTTTTTATTATATTTTTTTTTAATAAATCAATATTTAATAACCA
>MDTC01009759.1_pt1 | contig 19366 bp, 15 predicted proteins | sample 811181 | NCBI WGS metagenome assembly MDTC01 (sample SAMN05326644, study PRJNA326480) | marine metagenome | isolation source: seawater | place: Pacific Ocean: North | collected 2011
GCCGATGTCCGGCAGGGCGGCCTGATCCGGGCTCAGCGCCGGCCCAGTGGATGCGCTCTGCGCCAGCGCCAGCGCCAACACATCGCCGGTGCGCAGCGCGCGACCGTTATGACCGCCGAACTGGCCGAGGGTAAAGGTCGAGCGCGAGCCGAGGTACTCGGGGCAATCGAGGCCACCTGCAACGGCCAGATATGCCCGCGCGCCGCACTCGATACGCCCCATGATCAGAGTCTGCCCAGCGGCCACGTCCACCGGCGTGTGCATCGCCACGGGCTCGCCATCCAGACTCATTGGAATAGCCGCCCCCGCTACCACAATGCGGGTCGGTGCACTGAATTGCAGGGTCGGCCCCTGCAGGGTGATTTCCAGTGCGGCCGCGTCAGGCGTGTTGCCCAGCATGGCATTAGCGAGCCGGAAGGAATAATTGTCGAAGGGCCCCGAGGGCGGCACGCCGACATCCCAGTAGCCGCTGCGACCGGGGAAATCCTGAATGGTGGTCTGGGTACCGCCCTGCAGCACATCGATACGCGCAGGCTGCCAAGTTACCTGCGCAAGGTAGCGGGTTGTGACATCGCCCTTCGCCACCACGGCGTCATCCAGCAAGTAACGCAGATAGGCACAGTTGCTTTCGATACCGTACAACTGCGTCTGATCCAGCGTCTCCCGCAAACCTTGAATTGCGGCGTCGCGGTCCTCCCCTCGGTAAAGGATTTTTGCCAGCATCGGATCGAAGTACGGTGACACTTCAATGCCGCTTTCCAGCCAGTGTTCAATACGCAGGCCCGGCAGCGCCTCACCCGGCTGGGGAAATGCCACATGACTGAGCAGCCCCGCACAGGGCTGAAAATCCCGGTAGGGATCTTCGGCATACACTCGCAACTGAATCGCGTGCCCGCTGGCAGACAGCCCATGACGCAGCGTATCCAGTGGCGGCAGTTCCCCCGCCGCCTGCTGCAACATCCACTGCACCAGATCCACCGACCAGACCATCTCGGTGACGCCGTGCTCAACCTGTAAACGGGTGTTCACTTCAAGGAAATAACACTCCTCGGTATCGGCATCAAAAATGTACTCCACCGTGGCGGCGTTGCGGTAGTTCACACTGGACAGCAGCGCTTCGGCCAACTGATACAGACGTTGACGCACCGGCTCGGGCAAATTCGGCGCCGGGCACTCTTCAATGACTTTCTGGTTGCGGCGCTGGGCACTGCAATCGCGCTCGCCGATGGCCAGCACACTGCCCTGACCGTCGCCAAAGGCCTGCACTTCGATATGCCGGGCGCGGGCAATGTACTTCTCAAGAAACACGCCGTCGTCGGCAAAGTTGTTCTTACCCAGTTGCTTGACCTTGTTAAAGGCCTCGCGCAGCACCGCCTCTGAATCGCAGACCTGCATGCCGATACCGCCGCCCCCGGCGGTACTTTTGAGCATCACCGGGTAGCCAATATCGGCCGCTTCCGCGCAGGCGGCGTCCACATCCGGCAGCAGACCCGAGCCCGGCGGCAGGGGCACGCCCGCCGCGGCGGCAATCTCCCGCGCGCGGTGTTTCAAACCAAAGCTTTGCATCTGCTCCGGGGTGGGGCCGATAAAGACGATCCCCGCCGCCTCACAGGCACTGACGAAGGTCGCATTTTCGCTGAGAAAACCGTAGCCGGGGTGGATCGCCTCGGCGCCACAGGCGCGGGCAATTTCCAGGACTTTGTCGCTGTTGAGGTAGGTGTCGGCTGCACCGCCCTCGCCGAGGCTGTAGGCTTCATCGGCCTGACGCACATGCAGACTACGGGCGTCGACGTCGGCGTAGACCGCCACGGAAGTGATGCCCATTTCGCGCAAGGTACGAATAATTCGGGTGGCGATAGCACCGCGGTTGGCAATCAATACTTTCTTGAACATGCTGGTCCGTTGCGGGCCGTCCCGCTTGTGTCTACGACAGTGGCCGTCCACTGAAGTCGTTGGATCGCTTGTTAATCAGGCCGCCCAGATCAGGCACTCGACCGGGGTCGGGTTGTAGGCATTGCAGGGGTTGTTGAGCTGCGGGCAATTGGAAATGAGCACTATGGTGTCGACCAGCGCTTTCAGTTCTACATATTTCCCCGCGCCGGAAATACCGTCGGCAAAGCTCAGCTCACCGTCTGCCGTGACCGGCACATTCATAAAAAAGTTGATGTTATGACCGATATCCCGCTTGCTCAGCCCGTACTCGGGGTGCTCGGCAATAGCGAGCATCCAACTGTCGCGACAGGCGTGCATGCAGCGTTTTTCCAGGTCGTAACGCACGGTATTGCTTTCGGTGGCGCAGGCACCACCCAGGGTGTCGTGACGGCCGCAGGTGTCGGCCACAATTTCCAGCATCGGGCGATTCAGGGTACTGCGCAGCACAGAGCCAGCGGTCAGGTAGACATTGCCCTGTTCGCGAATGGTGTCGGTGGCGCTGTAGCGCTCCACGGGATCGTCGGCGCAGAAGAACAGCGTATCCGCCGCCTGATTCCCCTCCAAATCGAGGATGCGCAGCACTTCTCCGGCGCCCAGCTTCGCAATGTAGTAATCCCCGGCGTCGATCTGCTCGCGCCGCAGCGCAGTATCGGCGAGGCGTTCACTGTGTTTAATCATGTTTCTCTCCTCAGGCGCCCAGGTAATACAGTGCATTGTTGGCAAAGCCACGACGGTTTTCGTCGCAGTGATTGAGGCAGATATCGTCCTCGGTCATCGGCTCGGCCACACTCACCTCCACACCAATGCGGCAGCGCGGATAGTCGGCAGCGGTGTTCAGCGGGTGAGGACAGGCGTGAATCAGCATCAGGCAATCCATCTCAATCCGCAGGGTCAGCGTGCTGCCCGGCGCACTGTGCCCGTCGGCCAGTTGCAGATTGCCCTCGTCGTCGGTTTCCACCTTGCTGAAGACATTGATGTTGGCGGCCATGTCCGCGGCGCCAAGACCGTATTTCGCCAGCTCAACCAGAAAGGCGTCATGACCGTTCTGATGCCAGTCGTTGCGATCGTGCTGATAGTCGCGACGGCCCCAGCGCGCATCAATATGGCTGGCGTGGCTATTGCCACACACCGTGTCATGCCAACCCAGATCATCGTCGACAATCGAGGCAAAAATGCGCCCCATATCCGAGTACAGGCAATTGCCACGAGTCAGTTTGAAAGTGTGTTGACACTTGAGGGTGTCCGGCGCGTTGTAGCGCTCGAGCAGGTTGCGCGGGTTATAAAACAGCAGCCCGGCATTGCCGTTGCCGTCGATATCCTGCAGCCGCAGCAAGGTGCCGCGACGCAGCTCCAGCGACCAGTGGCCGCCCGGCGCGATGGTGGTTTGATAGTGATTCATGAGGCTAACTCCTGACCCGAACTGCTCAGGCCACTGTCAATTTCTTGCAATAACTCCGGTTCGCAGGCGCCCACCGGCAGGTCGTAGGTAATGCCTGCGCCGTAGGTGTTCGGCGCCTGGGGATCAACCCGCAGTTTGTCGAACACCCATAGACGGGTGCCCAGATGAAAGCCCTCGGCCAGATCGTGGGTCACCATAAACACCGTGAGCTTGTGCTTGCGCCACAGCGACAGCACCAGCTCATGCATATCGGCGCGAATGCCGGGATCGAGCGCCCCGAAGGGCTCATCCAGCAACAGAATGCGGGGCTTGAGAATCAGAGCCTGAGCGATAGCCAGGCGCTGGCGCATACCGCCGGAGAGTTCATCCGGATAGCGATCCGCCATGTGCGACAGACCCACGGTATCCAGCATAGCCATGGCTTCCTCGCGGGCGGCGCGCTTGCGCTTGCCCCAGAGAAAACCCAGCGCAGAGCCTTCAAAGGCGCGGGCAATGGTGACGTTTTCCAACACCGTCATGTGGGGAAATACCGAGTACTGCTGAAAGACCACGCCGCGCTCGGCATCGGGCTCGTCGGCAATGGGTTTGCCGTCCAGCAGAATCTCGCCCTGACTGGGCACATCGGTACCCAGCAACATCCGCAGAAAAGTACTTTTACCGCAGCCTGAGGCCCCCACCAGGGTGATGAACTCCCCCTCTTTCACGGTAGAGGAGATGTTTTCCAGAATGACGTTGTCGCCGTAGCGCTTCCATACATTGCGAATCTCGATCATGAGCGACTCTCCTGCCAGGGGTAGGCCCATAGGCTGAGCTTGCGCAGTACCAGGTCGATGACAAAGGCCAGCAGGGCAATCCAGGCGACATAGGGCAGGATCACATCCATCGACAGGTAGCGGCGCACCAGAAACACGCGGTAGCCCAGACCGTCGGTGGAGGCGATGGCCTCGGCAGCAATCAGGAATAACCAGGCACTGCCCAGCGACAGGCGCACAGCGTCAATCAGTCGTGGCATCAATTGAGGAATCAGCACCCGCAGCAGGATCTGCCCGCTGTTCGCCCCCAGCGTTTGTGCCTTGACCAGTTGCTCGCGGGGAATTTCCAGGCAGCGTTTCTGAATATCCCTGGCGATAAAGGGCGCCACGCCGATGGCAATCAGCGCCACCTTGGAGACTTCACCCAAGCCGAACACAATAAACAGGATCGGCAGGATCGCCATCGGGGGAATCAGCGACACCACCGTCAACAGCGGCGCCACTCCCGAGTACGCCAGCGGGAAGGCCCCCGTACCCAAACCGAACAACATACCCAGCGAGGCCGCGATCAGCATGCCCAGTCCAAGGCGGGTCAGGCTGCTGAGCGTGTCCTGCCAGAAAAGGTATTCCCCCGTGCGCTTGCTGGGCTCGAACGCCAGGCGATGTATGGCATCGCCCATCTGCTCAAAACTGGGCAGCAATTTGTCTTGGGGGTTTTCCGCCAGCCGCGCATCCGAGGCCAGTACATAGATCAGCAGCAATAAAGCAAAGGGCAGTAGCGACAGGGCAATGCCCCATACCCGCGACGGTTGCTGATTGATAAGTCGTCTCATAAAAGCTTCCAGGCTAAAGAGAAGTGTTGGGCGATGCCTGGCACCGCCCGCGGAACCGGCTTACAGTTTGCCGTCAGCCGCCATCTGCATGTAGCTGGGGTTGAAGCGCAGCTTGATATTGCCTTTATTGCCGTACACACCGGCGGGGGTTTCGATACCGATAAACCCGGCATCCGGCGCACCGTCACCCAGCAGACCGTGAGCGAAAGAGAACTCTGCCACGCTCTGCATCGTCGTATTCAGGTCTTTGCTGCGCGTGAAGCTGACCGCGTCGGCGGGCTTGTAAAACATCTGTGTGCTGGCGAGCTGGGCGTCATACCCGGCCAGATCCGTGCCGGACGCAGTTGCCATTGCGGTGCGCGCTGCCACTCCTTTCTCATCGGCAGCACTCATGGTTGCCATGATTTCATACCAGGCACCGGTCAGTGCCTTACCCAACGCAGGGTTTTGCTCAAGCACTTCGGTATTCACTACCAGCATGTCGATGATCTCGCCGGGGATTTGCGAAGAGTCGAACACTTTGTTGGCGCCGGGCATGCCAAGAATTTCGCTGAGCAGCGGGTTCCAGGTCACCACTGACGTGACGCCCGCCGTGGGATAGACCGCCACCATGTCAGCGTCGGAGGTATTTACCACGGTCACATCCGCCTCGCTCAGACCCACGCTGTCCAGCGCCCGAGCAAGCAGATAATGCGAGACGCTCAATTCCACCAGATTCACCTGCTGCCCCTTAATGGCCGCCAGTGAATCTTCCGCTTTGAGCACAATGCCGTCGTTGCCGTTGGAGAAATCGCCCACGATCAACGCGGTGCTGTCGACGCCACCTGCAGCGGGAATCGTCAGCGCGTCCATATTGGTCATGGCGCAGGCGTCAAAAGCGCCGGTGGTGTATTGGTTAATCGATTCGATGTAATCGTTGATCTGCACCACATCAATTTCAATGCCGTATTTCTCGGCCCATTTGTCGACGATCTTCTGTTCGTCGCCATAGCCCCATGGCATCCAGCCCACATAGATAGACCAGCAGACTTTAAAGCTGTCTGCGGCCAGACTGAAAGAAGAAAAGCTGAGTGTCAGTAACAGTGTCGCTAGTCGTTTCATCGCCTGCCTCCGGCATAGGTTACGCGGTAAATAGAGCACTCCTGGCAGTCTGCTGCCGATCGTCTCCCGGGCTTTTGTCCCGCCGTGTAACCTGTTCCAAAGCAGCGTTGACCGCGTTTCAGAAGAGGTCGAAAGCTCTCGGACCAGCCGTTGCAATAGCTGCAACCGGAACCCTAGCTTTCCATTGCCAAATTGTGATGCCTGAACGGCATGTCCTGCCTTACCAAGAGTGCGGACGCAAAGGCTGATACAGATTTCGTGCCAAAACCCCTGCAGCCTTTACAAACAACCGCTTACTGACCTTGCAGCATTTCGCCCACAGTCAAGGCGCCCTCTAACAGGGCAGCACTGCCCCGCCACGCACAAAAACAAAGCAGGAAATACCGCTGCACAGCCTGCATCGCGCGCGACGCAACCCCTCCCCCTTCATGGCACGCGACATAAAAACGCCATCAAACTGTAAACATGCCTCCCTAGGATCACTCGCGGTAAGTCATTAAGCATTGCCCAATATTCATCCACTAAGGATGGCGCGCCGAGGCGCGTTAATGAGAAAAGTCCTTTCGAGACCAGGAGCTTCCACATGCGACTTAAAACCGCCTTATTGTCAGGGGTGCTGCCCTTAGCAATAGCTGCATACAGCCATGCAGAGATACTGCCCGCCAGCCAGACCAGTAACAGCTGGTTCAGCGACGGCAAAGCGCTGACTGAAAACAAAGCCGGCAACACGGCAAATAACAGCAGCGCCAAAAACGTGATTCTGTTTGTGGGTGACGGTATGGGTATCTCGACCCTCACCGCCGCTCGTATTTTGCAGGGCCAGCAAAATGGCCAGACTGGCGAAGAAAACTTTCTGAGTTTTGAAAGCTTCCCCTATAGCGCACTGGTGAAAACCTACAACGTGGATGCGCAGACCCCCGACTCAGCGGGCACGATGACGGCCATGATCAGCGGCGTTAAAACCGATGCCGGCGTTATCGGCGTGAGTGAAGCAGTTGAGCGCGGCGATTGCGAATCGGCGCAGCAGAACCCGCTGATTACCGCCATTGAGCTGGCCGAACTGAAAGGCCTGGCAACCGGTATTATTTCTACCGCGCGGATTACCCATGCCACCCCCGCTGCCGCCTATGCCAAATCTGCTGACCGTAACTGGGAAGACATCAGCGATATGCCCGCTGCGGCGATTGACGCGGGCTGCGAAGATATTGCCTCGCAGCTGATCAACTTCGAAAGCAATTTGGAAGCCCGCATCGACGGTGCCGACGTAGACGGCATTGACGTGGTCATGGGCGGCGGTCGTCGCCACTTTCTGCCCAAGGACGCCAGTGCCAACAGCCCCGATGCTCTCAGCAGTGTTGAAGGTGACCGCACAGATAGCCGCAATCTGGTGACCGAGTGGCAAAGTCAGTACAGCGATGGCGTTTATGTGTATGACGAGGACGGCTTCAATGCGGTCGATGCTGCCAGCACCAACCGCCTGTTCGGTCTGTTCAATGAGTCCCACATGCAGTACGAAGCTGACCGCGCCAATGATGTGGCCGGCGAGCCCTCACTGTCGGCCATGACCGGCAAGGCCATTGATATTCTGGCTAAAAACAACAACGGCTACATGATGGTGGTGGAATCCGGTCGCATCGACCACGGTCATCACGCAGGCAGTGCCTACAGCGCCCTGACCGATGCCATTGAATTTGCGAATGCGGTACAAACCGCCATCGACAACACCAACCCCGATGAAACACTGATTCTGGTCACTGCTGACCACAGCCATGTGTTCACCATCGCCGGCTATCCCAAACGCGGCAACCCGATTCTGGGTAAAGTCGTATCGGTCGGTAAAACCACCCCCGAACTGGCCGCCGATGGCATGCCCTACACCACGCTGGGCTATACCAATGGTCTGGGCTTCCGCGCACTGGGCAGCGAAACCGATGGCGACGCCAGTTACAGTGCTGGTCCAGATACTGGTCGCAAAGATCTGAGCAGTGTCGACACCACCAGCACCGGCTACCATCAAGAGGCACTGGTACCACTGGGCTCAGAAACCCACGCGGGTGAAGATATCAGCCTGCATGCCATGGGTCCCGGCGCCAGCAAGGTACAAGGGGTCATCGAACAGAACGTCGTCTTCCACGTGATTAATCAGGCGCTGGGTCTGATCGACGCCGAATAAGGAGAACCACCATGAACAAGTTTACACTCGCCCTTATGACTGCAGCGATCGTCGGCCTGACTGCCTGTGGTGACGATGGCAAGAATGGTCGCAATGGACTGGATGGCCAGGACGGACAAAATGGTCAAAACGGCCAGGATGGTCAAAATGGCCTGAACAGCCTGATTACCCAAACGGCGCTGGCCGTGGGTGACAGTAACTGTCCCAGCGGCGGCACACGTATCGACAGCGGCCTGGACAGCAACGCCAACGGCGAGCTGGACAGCAGCGAAATCACCGCGACCAAGTACCTTTGTGACCCCCACACTCCGGACGAGTCCGTTGACCTGATGGCCAACACCCGCAACAACGCCTGGTTCCAGGCGGCGGCGACTCGTGTCAGCAACCCGGAAGCGCCGGTGCTGACCCGCGGCGCGGCCAAGAATGTGATTCTATTTGTCGGCGACGGCATGGGTATCTCGACGGTAACTGCCGCGCGCATTCTGGAAGGCCAGCTAAAAGGGAAGCTGGGCGAAGAACATAATCTGAGTTTTGACCTGTTCCCCTTCTCAGGTCTGGCAAAAACCTACAACACTGATGCGCAGACGCCTGACTCCGCCGGCACCATGACGGCGATGATGAGCGGTGTTAAAACCGATGCCGGCGTCATTGGCGTCAGCGAAGCCATTGAGCGCGGCGACTGCGGCACCGTTGCCGGCAACGAACTGGTGACCGCACTGGAGTTGGCAGAAATCGCCGGCAAATCTACCGGCATTCTGTCTACTGCCCGCATCACTCACGCGACCCCGGCAGCCACCTATGCCAAATCGGCTGACCGCAACTGGGAAGACATCAGCGATATGCCGGCCGCTGCCGTCACTGCGGGCTGTGAGGATATCGCCTCGCAGCTGGTGAATTTCGAAAGCAATCTGGAAGCGCGCATCAGCGGCATCGATGTCGATGGCATCGACGTGGTGATGGGCGGCGGCCGCCGTCACTTCCTGCCGAAAGACGCCAGCGCCAACAGCCCCGATGCCCTCAGCAGTGTTGAAGGTGACCGCACAGATGGCCGCAACCTGGTTACCGAGTGGCAGACCCAGTACGCCGATGGCAAATATGTCTTTGATGAAACGGGCTTCCTTGCGATTGATCCGGAGAACACCACGCGCCTGTTTGGTTTGTTCAACGAGTCACACATGCAGTACGAAGCCGACCGCAACAATGATATTGCCGGCGAGCCTTCACTGCGCGACATGACGGCTAAAGCCATCCAGATTCTGGACAACAACCCGGAAGGCTTTTTCATGATGGTGGAATCTGGCCGCATCGACCACGCTCACCACGCTGGTAATGCCTACGGCGCGCTGACCGATGCCATTGAGCTGTCAGAGGCCGTTGCCAAGGCGGTGGAGCTGACCAATCCAGAGGAAACCCTGATTATCGTCACCGCTGACCACAGCCACGTGTTCACCATTGCGGGCTACCCCAAGCGCGGCAACCCAATTCTGGGCAAGGTCGTGTCTGTGGGTAAAACCTCACCGGAGCTGGCCGCCGATGGTATGCCGTACACCACATTGGGCTACACCAACGGTAACGGCTTCCGCGACCTGGGCGACGAAACAGACGCGGATGCCGGTTACGATCTGCCGATCAAGACCGGCCGTCAGGACCTGTTGTTTGTGGATACGGAGTCTCCCGGCTATCACCAGGAAGCGCTGGTACCGCTCGGCTCTGAAACCCATGCAGGTGAAGATGTGGGCGTCTATGCCAAGGGCCCTGGTGCATCACTGGTCAGCGGCACCAACGAGCAGAACCTGATCTTCCACGTGATGGACTATGCCGCCGACCTGGTCAACGCGGCAAACGCCAAGCAAGTGGCACCGTAACACCGCCGTTCAGCGGGCCGTTCGCGGCCCGCTTTTCTGTTTTTTGGATATTGATACCGAGTTTCACCATGCCAATTCCTCATTTTTACACACTGCTTCTCAGCCTGACCTTACTGGCCAACCCGGCCATTGCCGAGCGCTGTAACAGCGATGCGGCGATTGCCGCCCACTACCGCATTACCGAGAAGCAGGGCCCCCAGACCCGCCAGCGCGATCTGGTACTTTGGCGCCATGATGGTCGCATCGCCCATCAATACCCCCAGCGCGACATCACCGAGCTGTGGGAATACAACACGGCGGGCCACCCCCGGCTGCTGCGCAGCTTCGACGCCTATCAGCGCAGCATTGAATATGCCCCCAATGAGATTCCCAATGCGGCCAGCGCCGACGACTGGTCGCGCAAACAGCAGTTGATCGCCAATTCACAGATTGCGGCTATGCAGCAGCAGGCAAGCCGCGGTGAGGGTTGCGAGCAACGCAGCGACTACACACTGGATGAAAACGGCGCCCACAGCGACTTGCAGTGGCTGCCCCAGCAACGCCTGATTGCCGAGCTGCACTACCAGCGCGGCAATTACGAAGAGCATTGGACACTGATGTCGGTCAATCGCGATGCCAAAGCCGTAGCGGCTTTCTTTGCCGAACGAGACGCCTTCCAGAGCACCGACTACAGCGATATTGGCGATAACGAGAGCGATCCCTTTTTGAGCAAAATGATCAATCTCGGTTTTATCTCCCACGGCGCTTCAGGCATCTACAACAGCCAGGGCCAGGATATCGGTCACGGCCATAATCATTGACGTCAGGGCACCAGACACTGGTGCCGCCACTGCCCGGCGCGGTCGCGCTGATAGCGGTAACGCCGGTGCAGACCATCAGGGCTGGCGGACCAGTGCTCCAGCCAATCGACCTGCAATCGAAGCCCTCGGGCATTGGGGCTGAAGGGAATATCATCAGCGGTATGAGCGCGACGCAAGTCATCAATGCCAGCCGCTAAATCGTCCTCGTCAGCCAGCTCGCTGCTTTGCGGCTGGCACTGCGCATAATAGTGATCCAGCCATTTGCTGCCGTCGGGCTTATGCTGCCAGTGACGGCGCATTTCGTCCTCCTCAAGCAACTGCCAAGCCCCACGCAGTCGGTACTGACGCATCTGCGACGGCCAGAACAACAGTAGCTCACTGTGACCACCGGTCATCAGCGCTCGCCACTTTGGCGAACTGTCGTTGATGAAGATTACCGGCCCACGCTCAGCCAGTTCACGCAACACCAATGTCCGTAGGCTAAGCTCGCCATTTTCAACCGTTGCCAGCGTGCAGGTTTTAGCGGCGGCGTCCCCTTCCGTCATCGCCTGTTGATAGTGTTCACGCAATGCCTGTAAAGGCTTGTCGTGCTGAGCGATCATTGCCGTTCTCCCCGTCTTTTGGCGGGCAGTATGGCCCATCGTTGATTCCTCACCAAGGCGTCCGCTCCACAGATGCTTGACTTTTGCCCTCGACAATATACTGTACATTTATACAGTTATTTTGACGAAGCGTGTGTTATGTCGCAATCACCCAGCCTCAACGAGCTACTCACCCAGCAGCCACTCTGGCGCGCAGGCCGCGCGCCGCTGAACATCGCGCGCGCGGGAGAAGCTATAGACAGTGGCTGGCCGACGCTGAATGAAGCCTTACACCATGGCGGCTGGCCTCGCAGTGGCTCCTGCGAATTACTGCACAGCGCCGTGGGCATTGGCGAGCTGAGCCTGGTATTACCGGCACTGAGCGCCCTCAGTCAACGCCAGGGCATTGCCTGGGTATCGCCGCCTTTCTTGCCCTATGCTCCCGGCTTGCACCAGCAAGGCCTGATACTGGAGCAGCAGTTTCTCTTGCAGGCACCGCCCGCGCAGCAGCTCTGGTGCACCGAAGAAGCACTGCGTAGCGGCGCCTTTGCCGCGGTACTCAGCTGGTCAAGGGATGATCTTCCCCACCGGCAGCTACGGCGCCTGCATCTCGCCGCTCGTGACGGACACTGTTGGCACCTGCACTTTCGGCCCGGCCATTGTGAACAACAGGCTTCGCCCGCCCCACTCCGGCTGCGCCTCACCGCTGAAACAGCCGCGCTGGGTGTCACCGTACTCAAACAACCCGGTGGCCATGCCGGGCAATCTCTCAGCCTGCCTCGCCCCACAGCGCTGCTGCACCGCCAGCGCCCGGCCCGGCAGTGGCCCGTATCTCTATCTCCGCGACGCCGACTGGCCTTGCATTCCACCGCGGGGCAGAGAGCAGAGAAAGCAACGTCTCCGGCACGAGCATCGATCTGAGCATGCTGTATCTGTGTTTGCGTTTTCCCCAACTGGGGCTGGAAGCACTGGGCAATAGCGTCGACCGGGAGCAGCCCTCTGCACTGCTTGAAAACGGCCGACTGCGACTGTGCAACCGTATTGCAGAGCAACGGGGGCTCTCTCCCGGCATCAGCACCGGACAGGCGCAGGCACTGTGCCCGGAACTGCATTGTCATCCACGTGACGTCCTGCGTGAGCAGCACTACCTGCAGCGGCTGGCACTTTGGGCCTATCGCTTCAGCGACGATGTCTGCCTGAGTGGAGAAGACGCGCTAATCATCGAGATCAGCCGCTCGAGGCGCCTGTTTGGCTCCATACAACGCCTGCATCGGCGTCTCCTCGCGGCTTACCAGCGCCACAACATCACTGTGCAGGAAGGCCTTGGCCCTACTCCGCTCTGCGCAGAGTTACTCAGCTTGAAAGGCATTACCGTTGCCGCATTACTGGCCGATGACGGCAGCTTGCAGCGCCCTGCCATGAAGCGCCAGCTCGCCAGCCTGCCCTGTCAGGTACTACCCACCTCCAGCAAGACCCACAAAGCCTTACACAGCATGGGGCTACGACACTTGGGCGAGGTATTGGCCCTGCCGCGTAAAACGCTGCTCAGTGGTTTTGAGCCGGCATTCTGCGATGCCATCGACCGACTGACCGGTCGCAGTGAGGATGTTCGCCCACGTTTCCTGCCCGGCGAGCGTTTTGTCGGAGAGCGCACACTGCCCGGAGGCGTGCAACACAGCGAACAGCTTCGCCCCGCCATCGACGAATTATTACAGGAACTGGCAATCTATCTCCGTCTTCGACAGACGCTGCCCCAGTCACTGAACTGGCGATTTCACTATCTGGACGGCCAGCATGAGGACTGGCAAACGCCGCTGTCACTGTCACATTTCGAGCGCCCGGCCCTGCTGGCACTGGTGATGCTGCAACTCGATGGGCGGCGACTGCCGGGAGCGGTCGAGTCTATTGAACTGCACTGCCATCAACTGACAGCAATGCAACCTCGGTGCGAGCAACTGTTCAGCGATGCCGAGCAGGAGCAGCGAAACGCCCAACAGATGCTGTTCAACAAGCTCCGCTTGCGCGTGGGTGAACACGGCATTCGGCGCCTTCAACAGCGGGAAGACTGGTTGCCCGAATACCAAGGTGTCGCTTGCCCACAGTCCGCCTATCGGCACAGTAAAATAGCGGCAACCGTTGCATTGCGCCCCACCGTGCTATTGGCTGAGCTGCAGCCACTGCCCGTGCAGGAAGGGCTGCCCCTGTGGCAAGGGCGACTGGAGCTGCTCCAGGGGCCAGAGCGTATCGACAGCCACTGGTGGCAGCAGCGCCAGGCCCGTGACTACTACATTGCCCGCCACGAACAACAGGGCTTGTGCTGGGTCTTCAAAGATTGTCTCAGCCAGCAGTGGTACCTCCACGGCTTTTTTTCGTGAACAGCCATGCCTGCTCTGCTGAACTGTCAAAGCAATTTCAGCTTTCTATCCGCCGCCTCTCACCCGGAGGAACTGGTAATACAGGCGGATGAACTGGGCTATTCGGCGATCGCCTTGTGCGATGAACTGTCACTGGCCGGCATCGTCCGCGCCTGGCGAGCAGCAAGGGAGCGCTCTATTCGGCTGATCTGTGGCAGCCGGATAAGTCTTGATGACGGCATACAGCTGCTACTGTTGGCCCCAAACCGGCGGGGCTACAATCAGCTTTGTGCACTGATTAGCCACGCCCGCCTGAATAGTCCCAAAGGCGAATACCACTTGGACCGGCAGACACTCGCACGCTTCTGCAGAGACTGTCTGGCTATTTGGTTGCCAGCAATACCCGGCCATGACGAGGCCTCAGGGCACTTCTTACGCGAGTGCTTTGGCGAGCGACTCTGGCTGGGGGTCAGCCTGGATTGCCACGCTCAACAGGAACTGCACTATCTGGCCAATTACGAGCTGGCAAAACGTCTTCACTTACCCATGGTCGCAGCCCCCCATATCCGTATGCACAGCCGTCAGCGCCATGCACTGCTGGATGTGCTGACCGCAACCCGCCTGCACTGCAGCGTCGACCAACTCGGACAGCAGCGCCCCAGCAACAGTGAACACCATATCAAGCCACTATCCCTGCTAAGCCGCGACTATCCCCCCGCATTGCTTGAGGAAAGCGACCACCTGGCCAAACGCTGTGAGTTCCGCCTTGATGAACTGCGTTACCAATACCCTACCGAGCTGGTGCCCCGCGGCCAGGCGGCCTGTGACTTTCTGCGCAGTCTGACGGAAGCGGGCGCCAAACAACGCTGGCCGTCGGGCGTTCCCGACACGGTACAGAATCAGCTGGAGCGCGAGCTATCCCTGATCGCCGAACTGAAGTATGAGCATTACTTCCTCACGGTATACGACATTGTTCAGTTCGCGCGAAGCCAGCAGATCCTCTGTCAGGGCCGCGGCTCAGCCGCCAACTCTGCGGTTTGTTACTGTCTGTATATTACCGAGGTGGATCCCAGTCGGGCGCAACTGCTGTTTGAACGCTTCATTTCCAAGGAGCGTAATGAACCCCCTGACATCGACGTAGACTTTGAGCACGAACGTCGAGAAGAGGTCATTCAGTACATTTACAGAAAATATGGCCGCAACCATGCCGCGCTGGCGGCAACGGTGATCAGCTACCGGCGACGCAGTGCCGTACGGGATGTCGGCCGTGCACTGGGATTTGATGAAGCGCTGATCAGCGCGCTTAGCCAGAACATGGCTTGGTGGGATGACAGCGCCAGCCTGCCCGAACGCTTGCGGGAAGTCGGCGTCGACAGCAGTCAATCCCTAGGCCAATTGTTTGTCCAGCTTATTGAGGAAATTCTTGGCTTTCCCCGCCACCTTTCACAGCATGTAGGCGGCTTTGTCATCAGTCGCGCTCCTATCGCCACACTGGTGCCTCAAGAAAACGCCAGTATGCCGGACCGAACTGTAATCCAGTGGGATAAAGAAGACCTTGAGAGTCTGGGCATGATGAAAATCGATATCCTGGCCCTCGGCATGCTCAGCGCACTTCGACGCAGCCTCCACTATCTCAGTGAGTGCTTGGGGAAGCCTATGCAACTGATGGACATTCCCGCCAACGACGACGCCACGTTCGAGATGCTTTGCAACGCAGACAGTATTGGTGTCTTTCAGATCGAATCGCGCGCCCAAATGAGTATGCTGCCCCGGCTGCAGCCGCGCAGCTTTTACGACTTGGTGATTCAGATTGCGATTGTCCGACCCGGCCCGATTCAGGGGGGCATGGTGCACCCCTTTTTACGACGTCGGCAGGGTATTGAAGAGGAGGTGTATGCCAATGCAGCCATCCAGTCGGTACTCGGGCGTACAATGGGCGTACCCATCTTCCAGGAACAAGTCATTCAGCTGGCAATGGTCGCCGCCGGATTCAGCGGCGGTGAGGCGGATGCACTTCGGCGGGCCATGGCCAGCTGGGGGCGCAACGGCCACTTGGAACGTTTTAAGCAAAAACTGATTTCCGGCATGCTGGAGCGAGGTTATCAGGAGGAGTTTGCCGAACGGCTGTTCAGCCAAATGAAGGGGTTTGGCGCCTATGGCTTTCCGGAATCACACTCTGCCAGCTTTGCCTTGCTCGCCTATGCCTCCGCCTGGATAAAACGCCACCACCCCGCCGCATTCTTTTGCGGCTTGCTCAACAGCCAGCCGATGGGGTTCTATTCACCATCTCAGCTCTGCCAGGATGCCCAACGCCACGGCGTCGAACTACTCCCACCGTGCATTAATCACAGCCACTGGGAGCATAAGATTGATTACCAGACCGAGCAGCCGCGACTGCGCCTTGGGCTGTGTTTAGTCAAAGGGCTGAGCAAATCCCTTGTCAGCCAACTGATCAGCTGTCGGCAGCAAGACGGCCCGTTTCAGAGTATTGGCAACTGCCTCGACAGGCTGACACAACAAATCCATTACGGTGAGCAACTTGAACAAACCCTGAAGCGACTGGCCGTCAGTGACAGCTTCCACAGCCTGGAAAAAAATCGTTACCAAAGCTATTGGCAGATTCAGCAGTACCGCCTCAGTGCGGTTCTTAAGGGCAATAGCGCACACCGGCTGGACCTTGCAGAACCCTCGGAAGTAGCACATGTTGAACAGGACTATCGGCATACCGGCTTGAGCCTTCGACGCCACCCCATCGCCTTATTGCGGGAGCAGCAGCTTTTGGGTAATTGCTTGAGCGCAGAGCAAATTAAAGGCAGTGCCGATCGGCGCTGGGTCAGTCTCGTCGGATTGGTCACCTGTCGCCAACGGCCGGGCAGTGCGTCAGGCACACTCTTCATCACCCTCGAAGATGAAACCGGCAACAGCAATATTATTGTCTGGCCAGACCTGCAGCAGCGCTACCGCCGCGAGATATTGCAAAGTCGCCTACTGAAAGTGAGCGGAACGGTTCAAAAGAGTGAATGCAAGAGCGGAACGGGTGTGATCCATATTCTTGCTCAATACTTGCAGGACTACAGCACACTCCTGAGCATTCAGGCTAACTCTCATGATTTTCACTAGCTATTCTGCCGTAGGTACTATCCCGAGTTAATGCCATTTTCGATTATCGCTAGGCTCAAAGGGCTGGAAATTTAAAGCATGACAACAACTACGCCAAGACGCGGAGCATCATGACGAAACCGAGTGCTGTTTCAGATTTGCTCAACAGAACCCGCGCAATTGTGGAGACAATTGTGGACGGAGTCATCACCATTGATCAACACGGATTGATCGATACAGTAAACCCTGCCACTGAGAAAATTTTTGGCTACAGCAGCGAAGAAATGATTGGGCAGAATGTCAGTATGCTAATGCCCAACCCCTACCGGCGTGAGCACGACGGATACATCCACAACTATCTGTCGACAGGAAACAAAAAAATTATCGGAATTGGCCGGGAAGTTCGTGGGCTGCGCAAAGATGGAACGCTGTTCCCGCTGGAGCTGGCAATCAGTGAAATGTTCATTAATGGCCAGCGGATGTTCACCGGCATCGTTCGCGATATTTCCGAACGAAAGGAAACCGAAGAAAAGCTTCGCGAAGCAGAGCATCGCGTCCACGAACAACGTGTGAAAGACGAGTTCATCGCCACTGTCAGCCACGAGCTGCGCACACCGCTGACCTCTATTAAAGCCTCTCTGGAAATTCTGAAATCCAATGCCTGTGACGGTGTGGAAGGTCAGGCTGACGCCCTAATTGAAATCGCGCACAAGAACAGCGAACGCCTGTTGCTGCTGATCAATGACATTCTTGATATCTCAAAAATTGAATCCGAAAAAATGGGCTATCGCATGACGTCCATTCCCTTACAGGAATTCCTTGAGTCAGCCATTCGTGACAACAAAAGCTACGGCGAAAAATACCAAGTCGAATTCACACTCGGCGAAGTGCCCGACGGCATCGAGATTTATGCTGATCCAGACCGCATGATGCAAGTCATGAGCAACCTCATGTCCAATGCCGCGAAATTTTCTCCACCAAAATCCAAAGTAGAGATCTACGCGCTGCGAGACGGCAATCGAACACGCATCTGTATTAAAGACTACGGCTACGGCATTCCACAGGAATTCCACGCCCGGATATTCGATAAGTTCACACAAGCCGACAGTTCTGACCGACGCCAAATGAGCGGTACCGGCTTAGGCCTTAATATCTCCAAGGGCATTGTAGAACAGCATAACGGCAAGCTTAGCTTTACCTCACATCAAGACAAAGGTAGCGAATTCTTTATCGACCTATTTGATCACTCACAGGGAGAAAACTATGAGTGAGCTCAAAAAGGTGCTGTATATTGAAGATGAACCCGATATTCGGGCGGTAGCTGAAATCGCGCTGCAACAGATCGGCGGTTTAGTCTTGAAATGTTGTGCCAGCGGCCCCGAGGGGCTCGAATCCATCAGCGATTTCGATCCCCAACTGATTCTTCTCGACGTGATGATGCCAGGCATGGATGGGCCAACCGTATTGGCGCACATCAGGGAGAACACAGACTACCAGCATATTCCCGTCGTGTTTATTACAGCCAAGGTCCAAGCTGCAGAAGTCGAAGACTTGATGGAGCTCGGTGCCTTCGCCGTTATCAGCAAGCCCTTTTCTCCCATGGAGATTGCCGGGCAGCTCCGGGACATCTGGAAGGACTTCTGTCGTGCCTGAGCCGCCAACCACCAATGTTAAAGCCGAACTCAAAAAGTTACAGGATAGCTATATCGAAAAGCTCCCTACGCTCGGCAAGCAAATTCAAACGTCCTGGCAGCAATATCAGCAAACACCGGACAAAAAAGGTCTGGATAACCTCTATCGGCAAATACACGCCATTGCGGGAACATCTGCTGTATTGGCGATTACAGGGGTCAGTGATATTGCGCTACGCATGGAGCAACTGCTCTGCCGTCGATGTACCCCCGACAGGCTCAACCCAGAAGAACATGCAAGCCTGAATGGCTCACTCGAACACTTCTTTGCACTCATAGAAGAAGAGCGTTTTGAGGTCGGCAGCATTTTCCACTAGCTACACATAGCCTTCTCTGTTAACGGCTGTCCCCAGGTTGCCCATAACCCCAGCGAGCGCATTGACCACAGGGCTCACATAATAAAAACCCCGAGGCTCTGGCAAACCTCGGGGCGGTATGGCTCGAAGACAAGGAGCGCTTTGGCTATTTATTTAAAAGCCTGGCGAGGGCCTGCCCCATGAGCGCAGCGAGTGCTTTGGGTACAAATCAGCAGGAGCTGACTTGGGCGCCGCAGCGCAGCGGAGACGGGGCACTGCCCCGAGCGCCAGGGATGGCGCGAGCCCTCACCGTAGGTCAGAGCCTGGCGGAAGCCACTTCCAGAGCCCCATAAAAAAACCCGAGGCTCAACTGAACCTCGGGTTTTTAATTAAAGCCTGGCGATGACCTACTCTCACATGGGGAAACCCCACACTACCATCGGCGATGACACGTTTCACTTCTGAGTTCGGGATGGGTCAGGTGGTTCCA
>MDTC01028301.1_pt1 | contig 19366 bp, 19 predicted proteins | sample 811181 | NCBI WGS metagenome assembly MDTC01 (sample SAMN05326644, study PRJNA326480) | marine metagenome | isolation source: seawater | place: Pacific Ocean: North | collected 2011
GACCGGAGTGCGTGGACACGGATTACTGCGCAAATTGAAGATGCCGCTGGTGCTGGCCAAAGCTGTCCTGCAGTGTCGTCGATTATTAAAGCATTTACAGCCGAACGTTGTTGTGACCTTTGGCGGTTATGTCTGCGCCCCGATGGGCATTGCCGCAAAAATGATGGGCATTCCACTGTTAGTGCATGAACAGAATGCAGTACCGGGTATGACAACCCGCTTACTGGCGCCTCGGGCAACCAATGTATTTTTAGGTTTGCCGGTGGCGACGCCTCAATGGCGCCGATACTCGGTGGTTGGCAACCCGCTGCGTCAGGCTTTTACTGAGGTTGTAAAAACGCATCAGGAAGATAAGAGCATTGCAGGGCCTATAACGATATTAGTTGTCGGCGGAAGCCTGGGCGCAAAAGTATTGAATGAGCAAGTGCCACAAGCGGTTCAGCAGTTAGTGGATGTAGAGCTCAATGTGGTTCATCAATGTGGTCAGGGTAACGAAGCCAGCACTAAAGCAGCGTATGCCGGGGCTGAAGTCATAAGCTCGCTTGCCGTACATGAATTTATTGACGATATGGCATCGGAATTTGCAAAAGCAGACCTGGTTATTTGCCGCGCTGGAGCGTTAACTGTGTCGGAGCTAGCAGCCGTTGGTGTCGCTTCTATTTTGGTGCCATTGCCGCATGCAGTGGATGATCATCAAACAGCGAATGCAAAGGTTTTGGAAAGTTGTGGTGCGGCACTATTAATGCCGCAAAAAGAGTTAGAAAATGGGGCTTTAGCCATCCACTTAAAACGTTTATTGCATGACAGGCAACAACTGTGGACAATGGCGCGTTTCGCCCGCGAGCGTGGGATGCCAGAAGCGACCCAACGCTTAGCGAATGAATGTAAAAGATTTGAGAAGAGCGATGACTAGCATGACCGCAACCAAAGCACAGCCCTTTACCATAGTGAATGTACCTGAAATGCGTCGGGTGCAGCGCATTCACTTTGTCGGTATTGGGGGCGCCGGCATGGCCGGAATAGCAGAAGTGTTGCTGAATCAAGGCTATCAAATATCGGGCTCTGATATTGCTGAAAACACCAATACGGAACGCCTAAGAGTGCTAGGCGCGACTATTGTGTTAGGTCACATGGCGAACAATATCGAAGGTGCCAGCGTGGTTGTGGTTTCAAGCGCTATAAAGCAGGACAATGCTGAATTATTAGCGGCACATGAGTTGCGGGTCCCCGTTGTGCGTCGGGCGGAAATGCTGGCCGAATTAATGCGCTTTCGACATGGAATTGCGGTGGCAGGAACCCATGGTAAAACCACCACCACTTCATTGGTGGCGAGTATTTTTGCCGAAGCCGAGAGAGATCCAACTTTCGTTATTGGTGGCTTGCTGAATAGCGCAGGTTCCAATGCTCGTCTGGGCAGCAGCAAGTATTTAATTGCAGAAGCGGATGAGAGCGATGCCTCCTTCCTTCATTTGCAGCCTATGGTCGCAATAGTGACGAATATTGAAGCGGACCACATGGACACCTATGAAGGTGACTTTAATAAGTTGCTGGATACTTATGTGGAGTTTCTGCACAACCTACCGTTTTACGGATTAGCAGTTATGTGTGCTGATGATGACGTTGTGTCAGAGCTTATTCCACGGGTTGGGCGTCAGGCAATAACCTACGGCTTTAGTGAATCGGCTGATGTGCGTGCCGTTGACTATGAACAAACAGCAAGTCAAAGCTGCTTTACCATCTTACGTAAAGACCGGGAGCCGTTCCGTGTCTGCCTGAATATGCCAGGGCAACATAACGCACTGAATGCACTGGCGGCTGTGGCCGTTGCAACGGATGAAGGTATAGACGACGAGTCTATTAAACGAGCCCTGACAAAATTTGAAGGTATTGGCCGTCGCTTCCAGCATTATGGAAACTTTCCCGTACCTTCTGACTCGGCGCAAGAGGGTGAAGTCATGTTGGTGGACGACTATGGACACCACCCGTCGGAGGTCGCTGCGACGATAAAAGCCGCACGCGAAGGTTGGCCTGAAAAGCGTCTGGTCATGGTGTTTCAGCCGCACCGTTATTCGCGCACCCGGGACTTGTATGAAGACTTCGTCAATGTGTTGTCGCAGGTCGATGTATTGATAATGCTGGAAGTATATAGCGCGGGTGAAGCAGTCGTGCCCGGTGCAGACGGTCGTTCACTGTGCCGATCAATCCGTCAGCGCGGGCAAATTGATCCGGTTTTTGTGGGTTCGCCGGAAGAAGTACCACAAGTGTTGAAATCGGTACTGGCGGGGAACGACTTATTACTGACCCAGGGAGCCGGTAATGTTGGCGCTCTGGCGAAACAAATAGCTTCAGAGGTATTGAATAATGACGCCTGAGGCCTTCGGAAAAGTCGCGGTTATGCTTGGCGGTTATTCTGCCGAGCGTGAAGTGTCGCTTAAGTCCGGAATGGCGGTGTTAAAGGCGTTAGTGGCTAAAGGTATTGATGCACATGCATTTGACCCGGCAGCCCATGACTTACATGAGTTAATTGAAGAGCGTTACGAGCGAGTGTTTATTGCTTTGCATGGTCGCGGAGGTGAAGACGGCAGTATGCAGGGCGCACTGGAAGTGCTGGAAATGCCCTACACCGGCAGTGGTGTTTTAGGCTGTGCCTTAGCAATGGATAAAGTGCGTTGCAAACAAATTTGGCACGCACTACAGCTCCCGACAGCGCCATGGCGGGTGGTTCGGGCGTCGGAACTCGACAAGGTAGACAGCGAAATCTTATTAGAAGAGCTCGGTGGACGGGTTATTGTTAAACCAGCAAGGGAAGGCTCATCAATAGGTATGAGTATTGCTGATACTGCTGAGCGTTTAACCTCGGCGTTAAAACATGCCGTTCAATTTGATGAACAAGTTTTAGTCGAAAAGTGGATAGAAGGTAAAGAATACACCATTGCTTTGTTGGATAATAAAGCGTTGCCTGTTATTCGTCTGGAAACACCGCATGAGTTTTATGATTTTGAAGCAAAGTACCAGGCAAACGACACTTTGTATCACTGTCCGTCCGGTTTAGACAATGGCGATGAAGCCTACCTAAAAAACTTGGCTGAAGACGCTTTTAAAGCGGTTGATGGTAAAGGGTGGGGACGCATTGATGTCATGCGATCGAGCGATGGGCATTGGTATTTGTTAGAAGCGAATACAGTACCGGGCATGACAGAAAAAAGCCTGGTGCCAATGGCAGCGAAAGCATCAGGTATTGATTTTGGTGAGCTGGTGCAGCGCATATTGGCGCAGACGCTGGAGCAGTAGATATGGCCGCTGAGCAGCGCCTTAAGTTGGTTAACTTTTGGTCTGGCGTCATCGTGTTTTGCTTGACTTTGATAGGTTTAGGCGTCGGTATTTATCAGTTAAATGAAGTACTGACAGATGAACAGCAAGTGCCTATAGCCAGTTTGAGTGTGCAGGGCGAGCTTATTTATACCGACAAAAGTGAGATAAGACAGGCACTCTTGTCAAAGCCGTTAGGTAGTTTTTTTACGGCTGACGTCGACAGTTTAAGGCAGCGAGTGGAAGCGCTGCCGTGGGTACAAAAAGTATCCATACGGAAAGTATGGCCCGACCGTTTATCGGTATTTGTTTCGGAGCATCAGCCGCAAGCGCTTTGGAATGCGGACCGGCTGATCAACGAACAAGATGAAGTGTTTCGGGCTGACGTGACAAAAGTGAGTGCGCAGCTACCCCAACTTTTTGGGCCTGAGCACGCGGTCGAGGACACGCTAAGCGAGTTCTACCGATTACAAAAGATGTTGTCGGTGAATGGCTTTTCGATAAGAGCCTTACGTTTAACCGACCGTTTTGCTGTCAGTTTGGTGCTGGAGCAAGGTATTGAAATTAAGTTAGGGCGGGAAGCCACCCTGGAACGCATTAAACGGTTTATCGACTTGTTTCCAAGCATGATGAACCACGAAAACAGTAAAGAGAACAAAGTCGACACAGTGGATTTACGATACGATACCGGGGCTGCAGTAGCCTGGCGTGAAGCAAAAAGTGAGAGTTAGACAGATATGTCGAAAACATCGGAACGCAATATGGTAGTAGGTCTGGACATAGGTACGAGCAAAGTGACCGCTCTTATCGGTGAGTTGTTGCCGGACAATGAAATCAGCGTTGTAGGCGTTGGTACTGCGGTTGCTCGTGGCATGGACAAAGGCGGCGTTAATGACCTGAATTTGGTCGTTCAGTCGGTTCAACGAGCTGTGGACGAAGCCGAATTGATGGCTGACTGCCGAGTTGCATCTGTTTACTTGAATATCTCTGGTCGCCACATCTCGTGCCAGAACGAAAGCGGCATGGTGCCGATTAATGAAGCGGAAGTGACACAGGACGATGTCGACAGTGTGATTCATGCAGCGCAGTCGGTACCCATCGCGAAAGAGCGCCGCATTTTGCATGTGCTACCGCAAGAGTATGTGATTGACTCTCAGGAAAGCATTCGCAGTCCTATTGGTATGTCGGGCGTGCGTATGGAGTCAAAAGTCCACATTATTACTTGCGCTAATGATATGGCCAAGAACATTACCAAAGCCGTGGAACGCTGTGGTTTGTCAGTCGACAAACTGATTTTTTCAGCGCTGGCATCCAGCATCTCGGTACTAACCGATGACGAAAAGGACCTAGGCGTGGCGTTGGTCGACTTAGGCGGCGGTACGATTGATATCTGTATCTATGCAGGCGGGGTGTTGCGTCACACCGCTGTGATCCCGGCGGCGGGTAATCAGGTCACCAGTGATATTGCAAAAATATTCCGCACACCAACGAATCACGCGGAAGAAATTAAGACCAAGCACGCTTGTGCGTTGCGGCAAATGGTCAGCATGGAAGACACCATTGAGGTGCCGTCAGTGGGTGGTCGCCCTTCGCGTGTTATGTCTCGACATACCCTCGCAGAAGTGGTGGAGCCGCGTTACCAGGAACTGTTTGAGTTAATCAGAGATGAAATTCAGCAAAGCGGCCTGGACGAACAAATAGCTGCTGGTGTGGTTATCACTGGCGGTAGCGCAAAAATGGAAGGCTGCGTTGATTTTGCAGAAGAGATATTTCAAATGCCGGTGCGCGTAGGTGTGCCGCTTGGTATGAAAGGTTTACGGGACTACGTAGAAGACCCGGTTTATGCGACAGCGGTCGGACTGTTACGGTATGGACAGGAAGACGCCGCTGTATCACAAAAAGAAAGCTCTAAAACTGACGTTATCGGGCTCTGGCAAAAAGTGCAGAGCTGGTTTAAAGGTGAGTTTTAACTTGGGGTAGCAAAAAAAGCAGGTAGGGAGAATTATTATGTTCGAACTGATGGATAATTACGAAAGCGAAGCCGTCATTAAGGTGATAGGCGTCGGTGGTGGTGGCGGTAACGCTGTTCAGCACATGGTAAAAGAGTCAATTGAAGGCGTGCAGTTTATTGCGGCGAACACCGATGCGCAGGCATTGCGTAATCACACCGCAGACGTGACCGTTCAATTAGGTCAGGACATCACGAAGGGGCTTGGTGCTGGCGCTAACCCGGAAGTGGGTCGCCAATCAGCGGAAGAAGACCGCGAAAATATCCGTATTCAATTAGAAGGCGCGGATATGGTCTTTATTGCAGCCGGCATGGGTGGCGGCACTGGAACCGGTGCAGCACCTGTGGTTGCTGAAGTCGCCAAAGAGCTGGGTATTCTGACAGTTGCGGTTGTTACTAAACCCTTCCCGTTTGAAGGTAAGAAGCGCATGGCCGTTGCCGATGAAGGTATTCACGCGCTAGAGCAAAGTGTGGACTCGCTTATTACTATTCCTAACGAGAAACTGTTGAAGGTTATGGGCAAAGGCACTTCGTTGTTAGATGCCTTCAGCGCAGCCAACAATGTGCTATTAGGTGCGGTACAGGGCATTGCCGAGCTAATTACCCGTCCGGGTCTTATCAACGTTGACTTTGCCGACGTTCGTGCAGTGATGAAAGAAATGGGTACCGCGATGATGGGTACCGGAGCCGCAAGCGGTGAAGATCGCGCGCAGGAAGCGGCGGAAATGGCTATCAACAGCCCGCTTCTGGAAGACATCGATCTGTCAGGCGCGCGCGGTGTCTTGGTTAATGTAACCGCTGGCATGGACATGAGCATTGACGAGTTCGAAACGGTAGGTAACACCGTGAAGGCGTTTGCGTCAGATAATGCGACCGTAATTGTGGGAACCGTTATCGATACTGAAATGTCTGATGAATTAAGAGTAACCGTTGTTGCGACAGGTATCGGCGCAGAGCGTAAACCAGATATTTCTCTGGTCAACAATGCGCAAAATGCACCTAAGCGTGAACCGCAACCTACGTATCGTGCGGACATTGACCGCGGCGCTACAGCTCCTCGTTACGAAGAGCAGGAAGAGGCTCAGGCAGAGCCGAAACCAGAAGCGAAGCGTCAGGCGGCGGCGAAGCCAAAGCAGGACAAAGAACTGGATTATTTGGATATTCCGGCATTTTTGCGCAAACAAGCGGACTAAATTACCGCTAAGCCAGTGTAATTATGCGTAAAATTTGATCGGACCATGACAAATGTCGTATAATATGCGGCCGCTTCGGTTTGAATGGTCGTTTTTTGACCATTGACCGTATAAAGCGAACCGATTTTATAAGGTAGGTGAATAAAACTCATGATTAAGCAACGTACATTGCAACAAGCGATATCAGCAACAGGAATTGGCTTGCACAAGGGCAACAAAGTGAACTTAACTTTGCGTCCGGCGCCGGCTAATACTGGGTTGATCTTTCGCCGTACTGACTTAGAGCCGGCAGTGGATATCCCTGCGCGTGCTGACTGGGTTCGTGATACGCAGTTGTGTACGTGCTTAATTAATGAAGAAAATATTCGCATATCGACAGTCGAACACTTACTCGCTGCGCTTGCAGGAGTTGGCATTGATAACGCTATTATCGAAGTCGACTCTCACGAAATACCTATTATGGACGGTAGCTCTCACCCGTTTGTTTACCTGCTACAAAGTGCGGGCATTGAAGAGCAGTCAGCAGCGAAGAAGTTTATCCGAATCAAAGAGCCGGTGCGTGTTGAAGAAGGTGACAAGTGGGCGGAACTGCTACCCCACGATGGTTTCCGTATCGACTTTGCTATCGACTTTGACCATCCGGCTATCGCAGACACAGGGCAAACTGTCAGCATGGACTTCAGTGCTAATGCCTTCATTAAAGACATTAGCCGTGCGCGTACCTTTGGCTTTATGAAAGACATTGAGTACTTGCGCAAAAATAACCTGGCACTTGGTGGCAGTTTTGATAACGCTGTGGTTTTGGATGACTTCCGCGTGTTAAATAATGACGGCCTGCGTTATGACGACGAGTTTGTGAAACATAAAATGTTGGACGCTGTGGGCGATCTCTACATGGGCGGTCATAGCATTTTGGGCCACCTGCGTGCATACAAGTCAGGCCATGCGTTAAATAACCAATTACTTCAGGCGGTACTGGAAACTGAGTCTGCCTGGGAGTTCGTGACCTTTGAAGATGAGCAGGCAAAAGAGCCTATCGCATTTTGGTCACCAGCTAATACTACGGCTTAATTAGCCTTTATTGTTGGCGGCGTTGTTATCAAACTTCGCCGCTAATGCTTCTAACTGAAGTCGCAGCGGCTCGCTGCAACCCTCCGCCATATTCCTTAGCCTTTGTGCGTTGTCATTTGTGGTGTTTACATTCGGTGACACTTTCACGCTCAGCTTGTTGACCGGCACCGTCGCATTGTTTTGAAAATACGTTATAATGGCCGCTTGTTGGAATTTAAGTTTTGTTGACCAGCTGCCGCTGCCAGCCTTTACAATAAGCTCGCCGTCGCGAATATTCACAAGCTGACAATGTTGAGCGGTTGCTTTGTCCACGCAGTTTTTAAACAACTGTTGCCATTGAGAGAGTTGAGCGGCAAACTGTGCATAATGTCGCAACGTTTCAGCCATAGGTTGCTGGCCAGTACGTAGCAATTCAGATGGCGTTTTCGGTTGTCGGGACATAAGTGGTGTAGTCAACAAATAATAAGAGAGTTCAGATGAGTTTATCAGTCTTTTATCGAGGCTCCAAAATTCGTTTTCGCGTTAATTTAAGTCGTAGACGGATGTTGTCTTTCGCCGGTATAGCGACCTTTATTGGGCTTGTTACTTGGCAACCGTGGGAATACCGGGGAGTTGATCCAGAGTTCGCGCAGGCACAAATCACCGAAGAGCAAAAAAACCTTATTCTTCAGCAAAAAGCAGTTAAAGCGTTGAAAGAAGATACTCAAAAACAATTGGGTGCTATGAAGGTTTATTTAGGTGAGTTGCGGGCACAAATGCGTCGCTTAGATGCCTTAGGTGAGCGTTTAGCGGGTGTGGCGAACTTGGACAATGGCGAGTTCAATTTCCAGCAGGGAATGCCCATCGGCGGACCTGAAATAGAAGTCGCTGAGTTACCTCAGGCCTCAGGATCCGATGTACTTACCGACATTGAAGACATGTTGTCGAAGATATCGGACAAACAAAAACAGCTATCTCTCCTTGAATCTGTGATGATGAATCACCAACTTAATAATGATGCATATATTGCTGGGCGCCCTATCTCCGATGGTTGGCTCTCTTCGCAATATGGTATTCGTAAAGACCCTTTCAATGGCACTCCGGCCATGCACAAGGGTTTAGACTTTGCGAGTTATAACGAAGATGTGCAAGTGGTCGCGACCGGTGCTGGTGTTGTCACTTGGGCAGGCGACCGGTACGGCTATGGTCAGTTGGTTGAGATTGACCACGGTGGTGGCTTAAAAACTCGCTATGGGCACAATCACGAATTATTAGTAAACGTCGGCGACGTGGTAACACGAGGCCAGCAAATTGCAGAGATGGGTAGCAGTGGTCGTTCAACCGGACCGCATGTGCATTACGAAGTTTTACGTAATGGTAAGCAGATTGACCCGAACCAATTTGTGTACCGAAAAGCCGACTAATACATCTGAACATTAAGAGAATAAACGCAAGCGGTACTAAGTACCGCTTTTGTTGTTAAAAAGTAACACAGGATATATCAAACTCATGCTAGGCAGTCTGTTTCGAAAAGTTTTTGGAAGTCGCAACGATCGCATACTCAAAAACATGCAAAAAGATGTTGATCGGATTAATGCGTTAGAACCCGAATTTGAAGCATTGAGTGATGCGGAATTAAAGGAAAAGACCGCCGAGTTTCGTAAGCGTCTGAACGAAGGTGAAAAGCTCGATAAGTTACTTGTTGAAGCCTTTGCCACGGTCCGTGAAGCTAGTAAACGCGTATTTAAAATGCGTCACTTTGACGTCCAGCTTATCGGCGGTATGGTTTTGAATGAAAACCGTATTGCGGAAATGAAGACAGGTGAAGGTAAAACCTTAACCGCAACCCTAACTGCCTATTTAAATGCCTTGCCGGGCAAAGGCGTGCATATTATTACCGTGAACGACTACTTGGCAAAGCGTGACGCAGAGTTTAACCGTCCCTTATTCGAATACTTAGGCCTAAGTGTAGCGTTCAACATTCCGGGTATGAATCCGGAAGACAAAAAAGCGGCCTATCAGGCAGATATTACTTACGGTACCAATAATGAGTTTGGTTTCGACTATTTACGCGACAACATGGCCTTTTCGCCACAGGATCGCGTGCAGCGCGACCTTTACTATGCGCTAGTCGATGAGGTTGACTCCATTCTTATTGACGAAGCCAGAACACCGCTGATTATCTCTGGGCCGGCTGAAGACAGCTCAGAGATGTATCGCAAGATGAACGAGCTGGTGCCGCACTTAGTGCGTCAGGAAAAGGAAGATACCGAGGAAGAGAAAGGCGACGGCCATTTCACCATTGATGAAAAGGCGAAGCAGCTTCACCTGACTGAAAATGGCCAAGAGCATATCGAGTCGCTACTCAAAGAAAAAGGCATGCTGGCTGATGATGACTCACTGTATTCCGCAGCCAATATTAGCTTGCTGCACCACATTAATGCGGCGCTAAGAGCACATCACCTATTCCAGAAAGATGTCGATTACATTGTTAAAGATGACCAGATCATTATTGTTGATGAGCACACAGGTCGTACAATGGAAGGGCGCCGTTGGTCTGAAGGTCTGCACCAGGCGGTAGAAGCCAAAGAAGGTGTGCCTATTCAAAATGAAAACCAAACGCTTGCTTCCATTACCTTCCAGAACTACTTCCGCCTCTATGACAAACTGGCGGGTATGACAGGTACAGCCGACACCGAAGCCTTTGAGTTCCAGTCAATTTACGGGCTTGAAACCGTTGTTATTCCAACTAATAAACCAATGGTTCGTGATGATCGCGCTGACTTGATTTACCTAACGGCAAAAGAAAAATACGAAGCTATTGCTGAAGATATCGAAGAGTGCCGTAAACAAGGACGCCCAGCGCTGGTTGGTACGGTATCTATCGAAAACTCGGAGTTATTGTCGAGCCTTCTGAAGAAGAAGAAAATACCGCATGCGGTGTTGAACGCTAAGTTCCACGAACAAGAAGCCGATATTATCGCTCAGGCGGGCCGTCCAGGCGCCGTAACTATTGCGACCAACATGGCCGGGCGCGGTACAGACATCGTGTTAGGCGGCAATTGGATGGTCGAAGTAGAGAAACTGGAAGAACCATCTAACGACAAAATAGATGCTATTAAAGAAGAATGGCAGAAAGTGCATGACAAAGTCATCGAAGCGGGTGGCTTGCACATTATTGGTACGGAGCGTCATGAATCTCGCCGTATTGATAATCAGCTTCGTGGTCGTGCTGGTCGTCAGGGTGACCCGGGTTCGTCTCGTTTCTATCTATCACTGGAAGATCCACTAATGCGTATTTTCGCATCGGATCGTATCGGTACCATGATGAAACGCCTTGGTATGAAAGAAGGCGAAGCTATTGAGCATCCTTGGGTTACTCGAGCTATCGAAAACGCACAACGCAAGGTTGAAGGGCGTAATTTCGATATCCGTAAGCAACTGCTTGAATACGATGATGTGGCGAATGACCAGCGCTCGGTGGTTTATGAACAGCGAAACGAGCTGCTTGATGAAGGCGATATCTCTGAAACCATTACTGCAATTCGCGAAGACGTTGTTAATGCAGTTATTGACGAATATGTGCCGCCACAGTCGCTCGCTGAACTTTGGGACTTAAAGTCACTGGAAGAACGCTTGCGCGCTGATTTCCATATTGAGCTACCTTTACAACAGTGGCTTGAAGATGAAGAGCACTTCCACGAAGAAGTTCTTCGCGAACGTGTATTGGAAGAGCTGGTTAAGACTTACCAGGAAAAAGAAGAGTTGGTAGGGCCGGAAGTTCTGCGCCGCTTTGAAAAGTCGATTATGTTGCAAAGCCTTGATCAGCACTGGAAAGAGCACTTGGCAGCAATGGATCATTTACGTCAGGGCATTCACTTACGCGGTTATGCACAGAAAAACCCTAAGCAGGAATATAAGCGCGAAGCGTTTGAGTTGTTCAGCGAAATGCTTGAGAACTTGAAGTTGGATGTTGTGACTATTTTAAGTCGCGTTAAAGTGCGCGCTCAGGAAGATGTCGATGCCGTTGACCAACAGCGTAAAGCGGCCGACAGCGCACCTCGTGAGTTTAAACACGAGCAGACAAAGCCAGCGACTCAAGAAGAGCAACCGCGAGAGCAAGGGCAGCCGCAGCCGGCCAGAACTGAAAAGAAAGTCGGTCGTAATGAACCTTGTCCATGCGGCTCAGGTAAAAAATACAAACATTGTCACGGTAAACTGTAGGTTAATATGACCACCCAAAAACCTCCCGCTGTACATGTTGCAGTGGGAGTTATTGAAAACACGAATGGCGAAATCTTTATCGCGCAACGTATGCCAGAACAGCATCAAGGCGGCAAATGGGAGTTTCCCGGTGGTAAAGTTGAGTCAGGTGAAAATGTTCAGGAAGCCTTAGTCAGAGAGCTCAAAGAAGAGTGTGGCATAGATGTTACTGACATGGCGCCACTGACGGTTATTGAACATCAATATTCGGACAAACGCGTATTATTGGATGTTTGGTGGATTTTGTCTTATCAAGGCGAAGCTACTCAGCTGGAAGGACAAAAATGGTGTTGGGTTGATAAAAATCAGTTAGATGCCTTTCAGTTTCCTGATGCAAACCAACCCATTGTCGACTGTATTATGCAGTCAATGAATACTTACTGAATGTAAGGCTTAAAAGCCGTCGCCCTCGTTAATGTAGTCATCGTTGGCAACAGGGGCAGGCTCGCCTGGAATACTTTTTTCTTCATTTGCCCACTCGCCCAAGTCAATGAGCTTGCAGCGCTCACTGCAAAACGGGCGAAATTTCGAGGTCTCTTTCCATTCGACTTCGGCTTCACATGTTGGACAGTTGACCGTTAAACTCATTGTGCACACCTGGCTATTTCTAATTGAACTGACTGGATTGATTGAGTGTTACTGATACCCGGTAACGGCATGAATCTTACCGTAAAGCGTTGTTTATGCCCACTAATAACCGGGTAAACGGAAGACTCTTTAGGGACTTTAATTCGTAGCATAGCTAACGGCTGTTCAGAGCTTCCCTGCATAAACCCACTGGTCAATGTCATATCGGAGAAAGAGGACTGTTCACGCATTAAGGTGAGTTTTAGTTGTACTGCTTTTTCGATAGGCTGAAATAACTGACACCACGCATCGCATTGTTGCTGTTGGAGCTCATTCTCCTGACTTAACCAGAGTTGCAGTTGCGGCAGTTCGAAAAGGCCACTAATACCCGGTTGGCTAAAACGTTGTCTTATACTCGCCAGTAGTGCATCGTCTTTAATTTCTCGCAATACCTTAGGAATGTCCGGTAAAAATTGTTGGCAGTCGCCAATTTCTTCAATAGTGGTCCGCAACGCCTGTCTATCGACTTGCGGGTGCTGCTCCCATTGTTTCAGGCGCTGTTGCTGTGCATCGAGATCTTTTGAAAGCTCAGTGCGAATGTCGACCCTTTCAAGGAGATCGCTGAGTGAAAACAGAGACTGGAAAAAAGCATCAGGCTGTTGTTGAAACAACTCTCTACTGACGTTGAGCTGCTCGAAGCCGTGTTCAAGTCGTAAATATGTGCGGACACGCTCCTGAAGCGGGTATTCATAAATAATGTGCTGGTTATCCGTGAACGCCATAATGTCAGTAGTTAAAGGGTAATGCGCCTATAATAGCGCATTAAGATGGGTGTGCAATGGCTGCTTCCAGATACCTTTTGTGTAATTCCTGAACCTGAGTGTGAAGTGCGTTTAAAGTGGTGTCATTAACAATAATATCATCCGCTTTTCGGCGTCGCTCTTCACGGGTCATTTGAGCGTTTAAAATGGCTGCAACCTGTTCTTCAGACGTGTTGTCACGAGTAACTGTGCGTTCAACTTGTAATGATTCTGGTACGTCTATAACTAATACTTGGTCACAGTATTTATCCAATCCATTTTCCAGCAGTAATGGAGCGGATAAAATCACATACTTGGAAGACGCATTATTTAACTGAGCGAGTATTTGTCGACGAATTTCAGGATGCAATAACTGGTTCAGCCATTCCTTTTCGTCGTTATTACTAAAGACTTTTTCACGCAGCGCTTTACGGTCTAAGTGGCCGTCACTTTGAATCACTTCTGGGCCAAAGTGGTGTTGAATTTCTTTTAGGCACACAGAGCCTGGCTCCACAACTTCGCGAGCAACAACATCTGCATCTATCACGTCAATGCCTAGACGTTGAAACTCTTCTGTGGCGGCGGTTTTACCGCTGCCGATACCACCGGTTACACCAACAACATAAGTCATGCTTACGCCCCTCCTAGCCAGGACCAATAAGCATATAGCAGCTCGTGTCCCCAAAAGTAGCTTATGATCCCTCCCCCAATTAGAAAGGGGCCAAATGGAATCGGCTGAGCCCGGCCGCTGAGTTTAATGTAAACAATACCAACAACAGCGCCACACAGTGACGCGGCCAATACGGTCACTGGCAATACTGTTGCGCCGGTAAACGCAGTGAGTGCCGCCAGCAATTTAAAGTCGCCATAGCCCATCCCTTCTTTTTTGGTCAGAAGTTTAAACACCCAATAAACTGACCATAAGCTGAGGTAGCCCACGACCGCACCGATGAGCGCCTGCTCTGTGGTTATGGAACTGTACTCGGACAACGACCAGAGTAAACCGAGCCAGAGTAGGGAGTAATTGAGCACGTCGGGCAATAGTTTGTGATGTAAATCGATGACAAAAAGGCAAATTAATAAGCTTGTGACTACGGCGTAAAACAGTGCTGGCACAGTGATGCCATATTGCCAGCCAATTAGCCCGAAACTGATGGCTGCGATAATTTCTACCGCCCAGTAGCTGATTGAAATTGGTGTTCTGCAATGGCGGCAGCGAGCTCTTAAAAACAGGAAGCTCAACAGTGGGATATTGTCATACCAGGCAATAGCGGACTGACATTTCGGGCAATGAGACGCTGGGAAAGCGAGATTAAAGGGTTCGACTTGATTTGCAGGTGTGCCGTTTGCCTCGGCACATTCCAGTTGCCACTGTCGCTGCAATTGAATAGGCAGGCGATGAATAACAACATTCAAAAAACTGCCAATAACAGCCCCCAGTATGACTGATAAGATTAGCATTGCGATTGTGTGAGCTGCGAATAATTCGGTCATTCGATAGCGTCCTGCTTAATTAAAATTGCTCGCCCAATGAGAATAAAGGCAAGTACATAGCCACTAAAAGAGTGCCTATAATGCCGCCTAAAATAAGCATCAGCAAGGGCTGTGAGTAACTTGAAATACGCTCAGAATAAAGAGTGAGCTGCTTTTGCTGGTACAACGCCAACTGCTTAAATGCTTGCGCCATACGGCCGGACTTCTCTGCTGACTGAATAAAGCTCATGGTTTTCGGCGTATTCAATGCCGACGATCTGAACGCCTTAGACCAGCCTAAGCCTTTTTCTAAATGGTAACTAATAAGGTGAAGCCGGCTTTTATAGACCGGGCAGCTCAGGTTATTTGTCGTAAGCTGTAGGGCCTGAATAGCATCAATGCCTGCTTCTAGCGATAAACCAAGCTGATAATAAATTTGTTGTTCGCGTGAGCCAATTACTAATTCCCTATAGACCGGCAGCTTTAGCGTGCAGTGTCGCCAAAATGCAGGAAATTGGTGTCTAATCAGCCGGCAGGAAAGGTAGAGTAGACAAAAAGCGCTGCCGATAAAAACAGCGTGTTGGCTTACGAATTCTGAAATTGCGATAACCTTTTGAGTCAACAGCGGTAAGTTGGCATTCCCAAAAAGCTTTTGAAACTGGGGAAGTACCCAAGTCATCATGAGTAAAGCAACGACACAGGCAAATGCCGCAATAATAAGCGGGTAGCGAAGTGCTTTGGTGAGTTGTTCTTTTAGTGCCATTTGCTGCTGCTTTAACGTCAAAATATTGTGCAAACCACTGACCAAATGACCGCTCGACTCCGCCCATTCAATGGTTTGTATGTCAGCAGCGGGCAGCCAATCTGAGTATTGCTTAAGCGCACTCGAAAGTGGGCGTCCCAACTTTATTGTCGCAAGGCAGTCATTCACTAGCCAAGTCATTGCCTTTGAAGAGTGTTGATTAACACTATGCTTTAATGCGTCAGGTAAAGGCAGACCGCACTCCAGCAGTTCAAGCCACTGCTCTATAGTTTGCAGCCATTCTTTATCAGCGGGCTTAGGTGTTTTTATAAGGTGTTCGCGCTGCACTGAAATACGACTAAACCCTCTTTCCGACAAAAGTCGAATGGCGTGCAATTGACCGGTGGCATGTATTAACCCAGTCTGTCCGGCACTTTTCCAGCGCCAACGAGTTACTTTTTGCTCAGTCATTAATGCTGACCTTGTGTCTTTCGTAATAGGCTCTTGCCTGCTCAAAAGTTGGCAGTTTTAGGTGCTCTAAATAGTTGGCTTTATCGGTACCGGATGCTCTGGAGTTAAGCAGCGGGCTGGCCTCCTGTCCCCAGGGCAGCACCTCAAAAATCGCCTGTCTATGAGGCTGGAAGTTATTGTCAAACGCCGGAAGTAAGCGCTGACTAACAATTAGAGTGAGGGCGCTAGCAATATCCAGAGGATTAACGCCGAGCGACTTTAAACGAGCGAGTGTTTCCAACGACCCATTGGTATGCATAGTGGTTAAAACAAGGTGACCCGTTTGAGCGGCTTGCAGGGCTATTTTAGCGGTCTCTGCATCGCGAATTTCGCCAATCATAATGACATCGGGGTCTTGTCTTAGCAGGGCTCGCAACAGCGAGGCAAACGATAGTCCTTTGCGCTCATTTACCATGAGTTGTGTGCACCCGGCTAAAGGAGCTTCAATTGGGTCTTCCACCGTGCAGACGTTGAGTTTTTGAACATTAATGGACTGAAGTGCGCTGTATAACGTCGATGTCTTTCCGCTCCCGGTTGGCCCTGTGACAATAATAAGTCCCTGAGTCTTTGATAATGCCTGCTCGAAGCATTGATACTGGTACTTTAACAGTCCTGTATCTGCCAACGGTAAAATGTGTTCTGAAGATTTTAAGCAGCGCAGTACCAGTTTTTCACCGCCGAGGGCTGAACAGCAATTCAACCGAAACTCAAAGTTCTGATGGGTCGCTTTGTGTGCGACCGTTAAGCGGCCATCTTGCGGTATTGGTTGTTCGGTCAGATCGAGATCAGCCAGTACTTTTATTCGAGCAATAACTTGCTTGGCAAAAGACACCTGAAGAGCGTCTTTGGTGTCTAAATCGCCTCCTGAACGCGTCCTCACGCGATAACTGCTCTGGTAAGGCTCTATATGAATATCTGAGCCCCCGTTAAGTGCGCATTCACACAAGAGCTGCTCGACGTAATCGACAGCGGAGTTTTGTAAAGGCATATAGCCTGAAAGCGGGTGAGAGTTTCTAACAACAATCACCTTTTTGTCACTGAACAGGCTTAACAGAACGGGTTCAACCGGTTTGCACTGAGGATCCTGCGACAGCAATATCCACTGCTCATCTTCAGCAATCCGTGTTAGCCCGTGTTGTTTTAAAAAGCCCTCATTCTGGTTCGTCTCTGTTAGCTCGCTGTTTGCTAACAAAGCTATATCAACTTCAGCGGTAAGGCAGGTTGCGACGTAACTCATTATTCACCAATACCTTGCTGGCAGCCGCTAACAACACTTCGGCTTTGCTGATAGTCAGAGCAGCCGACGTTCCATTCCAAATGGGTGTTCGACGGAACTGGGGTCAATTCAACGGACAATGGTTGTTCATCTATGGTTACAGAGGCTAATTGAAGGCTAATACGAGCGTCCTCACCAATGCTGAGACTGGCTACGTCATCCGGTAGCGGCGACGGCACATTGGGCAGACCGTTTTGGCCTGGTTGGGCACAGTCTGAAAGTTGCCCTTCGGTTTGCCAGCATAGCGCAATGGATAGCTGGAATGGTTGAGCATGTGCTAACGCTTTAGTGACTTTCGCTTGCTGTGTGTAATGGGTGTAGGAGGGAACAGCAATGGCCGACAATATCGCTATGATAGCAACCACCACCATCATTTCTATAAGACTAAAACCGTTGTACTGAGTATTTGCATCCTGCATAAGACAGCTCCTGATAAAAAGTCAGGAAACTGTCGTCTATTAAGCAGAATTTGTCGAATGTATTTATTTGTAAGTTATTGACGAATTTAGGAAATTCGCATTGAAAGATCAACGGCTTGAATGTTTTTGGTCAGTGCGCCAGAGGAAATAAAATCGACGCCGGTGGTAGCTAACTCAGCCAAACGTTCGTCAGTAATGTTACCGGATACTTCCAGCTTGGCTTTATGTTCAGCCTTATTATTGGTCGCAACTGCCGACTCAATATCGGCTAAACTGAAGTTGTCCAGCATAATAATGTCAGCTTCGGCTGTCAGTGCTTGCTCAAACTCGTCTAAGTTTTCAACTTCCACCTCAACGGTTTTTCCGGGGTTAAGCTGCTTGGCTTTTTTGACTGCCTGCTCGATACCGCCGCAGGCAAAAATATGGTTTTCTTTAATTAAATAAGCGTCGTACAAGCCAATACGATGGTTTGCCCCGCCGCCACAGCGAACCGCAAACTTCTGTGCCAGACGCATGCCAGGAAGCGTTTTACGGGTATCCAGCAGTGTCGTATTGGTGCCTTCCAGAAGTCGGCTGTATTGGTGCGTTAACGTTGCGGTTGCTGACAAAGTCTGCAAAAAGTTCAAGGCAGTACGTTCGCCAGTGAGTAACACACGGCTTGGGCCTTCTAAATCACACAGCGTCGTATTCGGCTCGACCAAGTCACCATCTTTAACATGCCAGCTCAGAGACACTTCTTGACCGAGTTGTCTAAACACCTCGTTGACCCATTCCACACCACATATAACCGCTTTGTCGCGAGTGATAATGGTCGCTTTAGAATGGCTGGTAGGGCTAATTAACTGGGCGGTAATGTCCAGGCTGGCATCTTTTTCCGACAAATCTTCGACCAGTGCGTTACGAACACCTTCCTGAATGGCGAGTTGCAATTCGTGCTGACTCATATTGGCTTTACCTTTTTACAGACAATACGGATACTAGGGGGCAAACTTTACCGTTTTGTTGAGCCTGTGAAAAGCGAACAACTGAAAAACCATAAAATAACTCACGCTATACAGCATGCGTCGCCGCACTTTGACGAGCGGCCTGACGAGTCTGACATCAGTCTGCTGGTGATTCATTGTATCAGCTTGCCCGAGGGTGAGTATGGCACGCCTTATGTCAAAGACCTGTTTATGGGGGAGCTACAGATCAATGCACCCCCAGACTTTGCGCCTTTAGAAGGGCTGCGAGTGTCAGCGCATTGCGTCATTCGCCGGGACGGCACGTTAGAGCAATACGTACCTTTCGATAAGCGCGCCTGGCATGCCGGACAATCACGTTACTGTGGTCGCAAACGCTGCAACGACTTTAGTATTGGCATTGAACTAGAAGGCACCGACCAGAGTGCCTATACTGATAAGCAATATCAGTGTTTGGTGGAGGTGACGGAGCTTTTATTGATGCACTATCCAAAACTGAACCGGCGACGCATTATTGGACATGAACACATAGCGCCTGGCAGAAAGACAGACCCGGGCAGCGGTTTTGACTGGCCAAGATATTTGAATCAATTATAAGGAGCATTTGATGGTTCTCATCGCGTTGCTAATTGCATTGAGTATTGAGCGGCTTTACCACAGTCCTGACGCTTTGCATTGGCAGTTTTACCTGAGTCGTTGGCAGCATTGGAATGCCTCAAAGCTGAGCGATGAAAAATGGCAAAGTGCTCCGGCTACCTTTTTGAGAACTATAGTACCTGCGCTTTTTGTGGGAC
>MDTC01005042.1_pt1 | contig 19365 bp, 14 predicted proteins | sample 811181 | NCBI WGS metagenome assembly MDTC01 (sample SAMN05326644, study PRJNA326480) | marine metagenome | isolation source: seawater | place: Pacific Ocean: North | collected 2011
AAAAAAAAAAAAAAAAAAAAAAAAAAAAATTAATAAAAAAAAAAAAAATACAAAATCATGAAATTCTAAGATACCTTCCATTATAGATGTTGCTGGATCTACAAAAAAAAAAAAAATTAAAAAAAAAAGACGTAAAATTAAAAAAAAACATAAATTAACGTTTCTAAAAAAAAAAGAAAATAAATAATTAAATTTTTTAAAAATAAATTTAAATAGAATTTTCTAAATTATTTGTATTTAAATCTAAAACTAAAACAATAGATCCTATCATACCTACTAATAAAATTAATGTAACTATTATAATATCAAAAAACCTATAAGTATATAAAATATTCCCTAAAACTTTAATATTTTCGGTTAAATTTAAAATATTTAAAAAATTTAAATAATTAAAAAAATAATCATTATAAATCATAATTAAACTATTATAATTAAAACTTAAATAAAAGAAAAAAAACCAAGAAATTGAAAAAACTAATAAGATACTTAAAAAATAAGAATTTATTAATAATTTATCAAAATTTCCTTTTTTAAAATTTAACATCATTAACACAAAAAGAAAAAGAACAGTTACAGCACCAATATAAACAATTAAATAAATCATGGCCAAAAAGTCAAAATTAAAAAAAAAACAAAAAAAAACAATTAAAGTAACTATACCCGTTAAATTTAATAAACTTAACATGACACCTCTAGAACTTACTAATAAAATACTAAAGAAAATAACTAATATTTTAAAAAAAATTAAAAAAAAATACATACATTAAAAAAATTTTTTACATTTATATTGAAACATGCGTTTTAAGGGAATTGAACCCTTATCTTCACTTAGAAAGAGTGATATCCTAACCTTTAGACGAAAAACTTACAAAAATTATTTAAATATAAGCAATAAAATTAATTATTAATTAATTTACGCAAAAGAAAAAAAAAAAAAGAAATAAAAAATTAGGAGAGAATGGGATTCGAACCCATGATCTTAAAAAGATTGACTTAGCAAGTCAACGCTATAAACCACTCAGCCATCTCTCAAAAAAAAAAAAAAAAACCATTTGCTGTGAATCGAACACAGAATTTTATATCCGAAATATAACGCTTTACCTAATTAAGCTACAAATAAAAATAAAATTTATAATTAAAAAGTCTCCAGCCTCAGGTTCCCCTAAGCCTACCCTGTTACGACTTCACCACAGTAACACTTTTAGCGATCACTAAACTATTTATAAATCACTAAATTATTAATAAATTAATTATCTATTAATAAATTAATAAAAAGATATTAATAATTAAAAATAGTATTTTAATTTCCAGCTAAAAATATTTCCAGGGCGTGACGGGCGGTGTGTACTAAACCTAGATAAATATTCACTGTACCGTACTTATATACAATTACTAGCGATTCCTCCTTCATACTCTTAACTTTCAAAGAATAATCTGAACAAAATGAGATAAATTTAATAAGATTTACTATTTCTTTCAAAATTGTAACTTATTGTTATACCCTCTGTAGCACGTGTGCAGCCCAAACCATAAAGGCCATAACGCTTGTCTTGAGCCTCACCTTCCTCATATATTAAAATAGCAGGTTTACATAATAAAATTAAAAAAATTTAAAAAAAAAGTAGAGGGTTTTGTTCGTTAGCGAGACTTAACTCAACACTTTACAGTACGAACTGACGACAGCCATGCAGCACCTGGTGCATTTTCAATAAAAATTTTAAAAATAAAAAAAAATTAATAATAAAACTTTCAATAAAAAAAAAAAAATTAAAAAATGCTTTTCAATTTTTGGTAAGATTTTGCGCGTATCCTCGAATTAAGCCACATGCTCCACCGCTTGGATAGGTTTCCGTCAAGCTCTTTGAATTTCTATCTTGCGATTATACTCATCAGGCGGAATACTTTAGTACTTACTTAAAAAAAATTTTAGTATTCATAGTTCAGGGCATGGACTACTAGGGTGTCTAATCCTATTTGAAACCCATGCTTTAGTGCCTCAATGTCAGTATAAAATTGTAAAAAGAAATAACCTTTTGGTAGTCCTTACTAATCTACAAACAAATTTTACCTTTAAACTGTAAATACCTTTTACACCTTATATACTCAAAGTTAAACATTATTAAATAAATTTTTCAAAAAATTTAAAATTTTAGAATTTCATTATAAAATTATAAAACAATCTACTCACCCTTTATGCCCAATCATGAAGAATAACACTTGTCCCCTCCGTATTACCGCGGCTGCTGGCACGAAGTTAGCCGGGACTAATCTTTATTTACATAAAAAAAAGAAATCAATAAAAAATAAATTTTCTGGAAAAACTCCTTAATCATTTAAGCGACATTGCTGGATCTAGCCTTTAGCTAATTGTCCAAGATTCCACACTGCTGCCTTCTAAAAAGTTAGGGCTTTAATTCTATCCCTCTGTGGTTGACCGTTCTATTCAAACCAACTAAGGATTATAGGCTTTTTAGGCTTCTAACCTACCAACAACCTAATACTATACAAAATATTATTATATAACAATAAATTTAAAAAAAAATATATAAACTAATTAAAAATTTTTTAATTAGCTTATTTTTTTTCTTATTAAAAATTTTTTTAATATTTTTAATTATATATTAAACTATTTTCATACTCTCCTCACCTATTCGCTATTATATTAATAATATAATTAAACTAGCATGTGTAAAGCATATCGCAAGCATTCACTCTGAGCCAGAATAAACCTCAAAACTAAAAATATAAAAAATAAGTAAAATTTTAAAATAAAAATTTTAAATAAATAAAATAAAATAAAAATAAACAAATACAAATTAAAGCTAATATTTAAAAGCTTTAATTTTATTTAATTATTATTAAAAAAATAAATAGACATATAAAAATTAATAAAAATTTAGCCCAAAAATCACTAAAAAAAAAAAAATAATAAATAAAAAATATTTTAATTAAAAAATTTTATTTAAAAAAAAAATTATTAATTTACATTAACTTTATTTTTTATTAAAAAAAACATAAATTACCTTTTATGAAAATTTAAAAATATAATAAACTTTAGCAAAAAACCTTCTTACTTAATATAAATTCAGTAATTATATTCATATATATTTAGCATTTTTGACTTACTAATTTTAAAAAAAATTATTAATCAATAAACCAGTGATATACCCAACTTGGTCCTCTCGTACAAAAGTCAGTTTTTGCTTATTTTTAATTATTGGAAGATAGGAACCAAACTGTCTCACGACGTTCTAAACCCAGCTCACGTACCACTTTAATCGACGAACAGTCGAACCCTTGAAACCCCCTACAGCTTCAGGATGTGATGAGCCGACATCGAGGTGCCAAACAATTCTGTCAATATGGACTCTCGAGAATTATTAGCCTGTTATCCCTAGCGTACCTTTTATCCGTTTAGCGATAATCTATCCATTCAAAATTATCGGATCACTATGGCCGACATAAAAAACATCCCTGATTGATCTGTCAATCTTTCAGTCAAGAAAAATTTTATCATTATACTCAAAAAAAATAACAAAAATTAAATTGAATTTTTCCTTTGCACACCACCGCTACCTTTTGGGTGGTTACCGCCCCAGTCAAACTAACGCTTATTCTTTTTTAATTTATTTTATTAAAAATAATAATAAAAAAAAATTAATACTTTTTACTTAAAAAAAAAACTATTACACAATAAACCATAAATTATTAAAAATATAAATAATAAGTTAATTTTTAATTTCTATATATCTAAGTAAAAATTATAAAAAAAAATCATAGTAAAGGTGCATAGGGACTTTCCGTCTGCCCAATATAATACTGCATATTCACAGAAAATTCAAATTCATTAAGTCAATACTGGAGACAGTGAGAAAGTCGTTACGCCATTCATGCAGGTCGATAATTAATCGACAAAGAATTTCGCTACCTTAGACCGTCAGAGTTACAGCTGCCGTTAGTTAAAGGTTCAATTCAAAGCTATTAACTTTTCCTTTTAGTTTTTTAACACTGGGCAGGCGTCAGACTCTTTACATCATTAAAAACTTAGCAGAGTCCTGTGTTTTTAATAAACAGTCGCTATCTCCTGATCTGTTACACCTAAACATTTAAAAAATTTAGGTACCCTTTATCCAAAAGTTACTGGGTCAATTTGCCGAGTTCCTTCAGTATTGTTCTCTTACTCACCTTAGTATTCTATACCAATTCACCTGTGTCGGTTTTAGTACGGATTAAAATTTTAAGAAATTTTTCTAGAAAAAAATAAAAAAAATAAAAAAACCAATTAAAAAAAAACTATTTACTTTATTTTTTTATTTAAATTTTAGAATAATAATTAAAAAATTTTTAATATAAAAAAAGATCCCCATCAATTTACTATTAACATATTTAAAAAATCTTAGGGTCCGCTTAAATTTTAGCAATAAATTTGAACCAAAAAAACCTTGAATATTCGGTGATAATATTTTTTCATATTATAGAAAAATTACTAATATCAGCATAATTTATTCTAAGTTACTTTTAATTATTTTTCTCAAAATAATTAAAAAAAAAAATAGAAAATTTTACTACCACTAAATATTTAAAAAAATATTTAATTTAAAGCTTAAGTATTAAAGTAAGTTCAACATTATTAACTTAAATATATTTAAATTAGTGCGCTATTACGCGTTCAATATAGGATAGCTGCCTCCAATCTAACCTCCTAATTTAAATAATAAAAATTTAAGTTTCAAAAACACTACCTTTTAAATTTAAGAACTTTAGCTATTAATCTGGGCTATTTCCCTTTAGAATAAGAACCTTAGCACCCAAAATTCTATTTTATAAAAAAAATTATTAGTATTAATTAGATTTAGTAAAACCGGTAAGAATGTTACTTCCCCCGAAAATTATCTATTTTAAGCTTTACCCCTAATAATAATTATTTTACAACTTTACCTAAATAAATTTCGTAAAAAACCAGCTATCTCCAAGTTTGATTAGCCTTTCACCCCTAATTACAAATTTTCTTTATATTTTGCTACATATAGAAGTTTAGTCCTCCAACCCTTAGTTTTTAAGATATTCGACTTATTCGTAATTAGTTCACTTGGTTTCGGGTCTAAAAAATAAAACTAAAAATAAAAAAAATTTTTAAATATTTACGTCTACTTTTACCAAATTAAACTCGCTTTATTTTTTAACTCACTGACCCATTATGCAAAAGGTACGTAAAATTAATTAAAATATAACTTTACTGCTAAAAAAAATATTCAATTTTATAATCTATTTCACTTCTATTTAAAGATTCTATAATTTCAAAAACCCCTCACAGTACTTCATTCACTATAAATAAAAAGGACCCTTTAAAAGTATTAATATGGTACAAATTTATTTATTTAACAATAAAAAAAATTTAAAATCTATCTACTACATTTTTTTCGAACAAAAAACCCTATACAGGAATTAACACACCTTGTCTCTTAAAATATTAAATAAAAATTTATTAAATATTTTTTTTTCTAAAATTTTTTTATTTTTTAAAATTAATATATTTGTTATATTAATTTGAAAATTAATAAACTTAAAAAAATTCAATATTGCTCACCACTACAAACAAAATCATTTATATTTTTTTTAAAGTATAGTACTTAGATGTTTCAATTCTTATACTTTTTTTTATTAAATTATTAAAAAATTAAAATCATTTTTTTAACTTTCCTAATTTTTGTTTATTTACATATTTTTGGAAATAACTTTATTAACGAAATATTTAATTTAAATCCTTTATTATATAAAACAAGAAGTTTTATCAAAATTTAAAATAAATAATAAATCTCCTTTTTTATTTTCTTATTTTTTTAAGTCCAACTCCTTTTTATTTATTATTAACCTATTAAATACTTTTTAAATAATTAAAATCCTTTATTTTTGTTAAACTAATAAAGTAATTATTCTTTTTTTTATTATTAATATTAATAATAAAAAAGAGAATAATAAAATTTTGGGCAATAACGGACTCGAACCATTACCGTCTCGGTGTAAACAAGAAACTCTAACCATTTAAGATAATTGCCCTAACTTTTTAACTATAGCAATAATAAAATTATTTAAACTTTACTATAAAATTTACATTTTTTTTAAAAAAAAATAAAATATTATTATTATAACTATTTATAACAAAGTCTTCCAATAAAAAATTGTTAAAAAAATTAATTTTATTATTTTTTAAACTTAAAACTATAGTTGATAAGTTATAACTTTTATTATTATTTATTAAAGAAAAAAATAAAAAAAAAAATATAAAAACAGAAGATACAGAAATATAAGAACCTAAACTAGCTACAAAATTCCAATCTGTGAAAGAATCTACATAATCAGGAATCCTTCTAGGCATACCATTTAAACCTAAAAAATGCATTGGAAAAAATGTTATATTTACCCCTAAAAACATTACAAAAAAATGTACTTTACCCCATTTCTCTAAATCAGAGTTAAAAGTAAAACCTAAAATTTTTTCAATCCAATAATAAAATGCTGCAAATAAACCAAAAACAGCACCCATAGATAAAACATAATGAAAATGTGCTACCACATAATAAGTATCATGTAACGCAATGTCAATACTACAGTTAGATAAAACAATACCAGTTAAACCTCCTATCGTAAATAAGATAATAAAACCTAATGCAAAAATAAACGAAGTTCTAATACTTAAGAAGCCTGTCCATAAAGTTGCTAACCAACTAAATACTTTTATACCTGTAGGTACTGCAATAATCATAGTAGCAGCAGTAAAATAAGCCCGAGTATCTACATCTAAACCTACTGTAAACATATGGTGAGCCCAAACAATAAAACCTAAAGCCCCTATTAATGACATTGCATAAACCATACCTAAATAACCAAAAATTGCTTTTTGTGAGTAAAAACTTACAATGTGACTAATAACACCAAAAGCTGGCAAAATTAAAATATAAACCTCAGGATGACCAAAAAACCAAAATAGATGTTGATATAATACAGGATCACCCCCCCCTATTGGATCAAAAAAAGTTGTATTAAAATTTCTATCAGTTAATAACATTGTAATACCTCCTGCTAATACAGGTAAAGATAATAACAATAAAAAAGCAGTTAAAAAAACCGCCCAAATAAATAAAGCTAACTTAAACCACACCAAATTTTTAACTCTCATATTTATTACTGTTGTTATAAAATTAATAGCACCTAATAAAGACGAAACACCGGCTAAATGTAAACTAAAAATTGCTAAATCAACAGACCCTCCAGAATGACTTACTAAACTACTTAGAGGTGGGTAAACTGTCCAACCAGTACCCGCACCAACTTCAACTAAAGCAGAAGAGCTTAATAATATTATTGACGGTGGTAACAACCAAAAACTAATATTATTTAACCTTGGAAAAGCCATATCTGGTGCACCTAACATTATAGGTAAAAACCAATTACCATAACCCCCGATCATTGCTGGCATTACCATAAAAAAAATCATAATAAAAGCATGCGCAGTAACTATTGAATTATATAACTGATAATTCCCGTTTAGTATTTGATCACCTGGAAAAGCAAGCTCCATTCTAATTATTACTGAAAAAAATGTTCCTAAAATCCCAGATAAACTACCAAATATTAAATATAAAGTACCTATATCTTTATGATTCGTTGAAAAAAACCATCTTTTTAAATAAGTATAAAAACTTAACATTAAAATTTTACTTTTTATATTAAGTTGTGAAGGAAGGGGGTCGAACCCTTATCGATGGGTCATGAGCCCAGTATGCTACCAGTTACACCACCTTATTTTTAATTATAAAATAAAATATTTTAAAATATTTTAAAAATTTTGAGAGTTTGATTGGAATCGAACCAATAGCCTTATGATTAACAGTCATACGCTCTACCAATTGAGCTACAAACTCGAAAGTTTAATTTTTTTACCCTTTGAGAAGATTTGAACTTCTATCTTTAACTCCGCAAATTAACGATTTACCAACTAAACTACAAAGGTTTTTTTTTTTTTTATAATAAATTTTATTATTTATTTTTCATCTTTATTTTTTATTTTATTTATATATTTTTTAAATTTATTATTTTGATTTAATCTTTTTTTTATCTAGATTAAATTTTACCAAAATATTGCAATATTTAGTAAATTTAACACCTTAAAAAAGTAAAAATTTGAGTACTAATGAGATCAAACATATTTTTTTAAAGTTATTCCTTAATTTTTGGGGATATTGAGACTCGAACTCAAACCAATGGCTTAAAAGGCCACTACTCTACCAGCTGAGCTATATCCAGTAATAATCCTAAAAATTACCCCACCAATAAACAGTAATAAATAAAAATAACCACACTACATCCACAAAATGCCAATACCAAATAGCACATTCTAAAGATATACTCTCAACTTTTGTAACTTCCTTAAATATTAACTGAAAAAAACAATATAATAAAAACCCTGTACCAATTATTACATGTAAACCATGAAACCCTGTAGCCATAAAAAAAATAGAGCCATAAACACCATCTGATATAGAAAACGGAGCATTCACATACTCTTGGTATTGCAAAATAATAAATAGTACTGCTAAAATTAACGTTATAAAAAAAAAAAAAAAAACATTTATTAACGAATAAGCTACTCTAATATTTAAATCCCTTAAAAATTTTATACTAATATTTAACGTATTTATTATAATCTTCGTAAATATAAATTTATCTAAAATATTATAAACATTTTGACACTCTATTAAAGTGTAATGAGCAAAAGTTAAAGTTGCACCTGAAGTTACAAGAATAATCGTATTTAAAAATGGTACACCCCAAGGATCTATTACAACTAAACCTGACGATGGCCAAATTGAACCTATTTGTATCGTCGGAGCTAATGAGCTGTGGAAATATGCCCAAAAAAAAGAAAAAAAAAACATAACCTCAGATATTATAAATAAAACAAAACCAAACTTTAAACCAAACCTTACATATTCTGTATGAAAAGTAGGGCTAAACAATAATAATTGCTTTATTAAAAAACTATTTTCAATTTTATAATTTACTTTTTTTTCTCTTAAAAAAAAACCTGCTTCTTCGCTACTTAATACATTAAAAAAAAAAAGCTCAGATTCCTTTAAAACATCAAAACACCAAAAAGTAAAAATTAAAAAAACTAAAAAAAAAGAAAAAATAAAAGAAAATAACCCAAAAAATACACCTTGAAAAAATGAAACAAAAGAGACAGTTAACATTAGTGCACTTAATGAAATTAAAAATGGCCATGGACTTACCTCTACTATATGAAACGGATGTCTTTTTTTAAACTCTTTTACTAGATAGATATTGGTAACCATTTAAAAATAAAAAGAATAATAATAGTCAATATTAACCAGAATAATGTTAAAGGTAATAAAACTTTCCAACCTAAAAACATTAACTGATCATATCTATAACGAGGTAATAGCGCTCTAATACCTATAAAAATAAATAAAATTAGTAAAATTTTAAAAACAAAAGATAAATAAATATAAAAATCAAAAAAAATAAAATTATTAAAAAAGATTATAGGCAACCAGCCCCCTAAAAATAAAATTGCTAATACTATTGACATTAAAATAATATTTCCATACTCTGCTAAAAAAAATAAAGCAAAACTAAATGACGAATACTCCACATTATAACCAGCGACTAGTTCACCCTCTGCTTCTGGTAAATCAAAAGGAGCTCTATTTAATTCAGCTAAACTTGAAATTAAAAAAAATAAAAAAACTGGTAATAATGGTAAAATAAAATAAACATGCTGCTGCATTAAACAAATTTTATTTAAATTTAAACTACCAGAAAATATAACCACATTTACTAAAACAAAACCAATAACTACTTCATAAGCAATCATCTGAGCTGCAGATCTTAAACCCCCTAATAAAGCATATAATGAATTACTTGACCATCCAGAAAACATTAAAGCATACACACTCAAGCTAGATAATCCAAAAATAAATAATAAACCTGTATGATTAACTACTGTTATGGAATTTTCACCAAACGGTATTACTAACCATGAACCAAAACAAACAAACATAAAAATTAAAGGCATTAACAAAAAGGTAAAAAAATAACTAGACAATGGAATTATAGGCTCTTTTAACAATAACTTTCCACCATCTGCTATTGCTTGACCTAAACCAAAAACTCCAACAACATTTGGTCCTACCCTTCTCTGTATTGCAGCTAATAATTTACGCTCACTTAACGTTAACATCGCAACTGCTAATAATAATGGTAATATTAAACTTAAATACTTTATAATAACTATTATAATAAAAAATAGACTCATAAAACTAACTTTTTTAAAAAAATAAAAATAAAAATAAAAACTAATTAACATTATTTAAAGTTTAAAAACCTTGACTTTATACTAGAAACTACTAAACTTTTTGAAAACCTTGTATAATTACTTATTTTAAATATATTATAAAAAAATTTAAAACTAATTATTTTTATATTTTCTAATTTTATTTCTTTATTTTTTTTTAAAATAAAGATACTAAAAAATTTTAAATAAAAGCTAAAAATATTTATTATTTTTATATTTAAAAATTTTCCAACGTCGCTTGACCACCAAAAAAAAACTCTTAAAGAAGGTAACCCTAAAACCTCCTTTATAAGTTTTTTTAATAAAAAAACTTTTAAACTACTTCTAATATTTATTTCATTTTTTTTTATAATAAAATTAAATTTATAAAAATTATAATTAAAAAAATAATTAAAAAAAGAATTAAAAAAAACATTTGAAGTTATTACTAAATTCTTTTTATCGGTTAATATTTTTTCCGCTTTTTTAATTTTCTTAAAAAAATTAAAAAAAAATTGACTATTTTCTATATAACTATAACTAGGTAAAACCACATCTGAAAAAAAAAAAAAAGAATCCATATTTAAACCTTGAAAAATTATTAAATTAAATATATTTTTAAATTCAATTTCACCAGACTCTATTAATATTAAAATATTTTTTTTACTTTTACTTAAACTTTTGTAGCTATTTAAAAAACCTAATTTACCATAAAAATTTTTTAAAAGCCCTAATTCTTGCTTATTCATAGAAGATAAATAAGGTAAATTATAATAGTAGCTTAAGCTACCATTTACCCATAAAAAATTACCTATATTATTAAAAAAAAGCCTATTATCTTCAAGAATAAATCTTAAATTAAAAAAAGTATTTATAGTAAAATTTTGAAAAAAATTTACCCCAAAAAAAAAAATAAAATCATCTGCTTTTAGCATTATATTTTTTACTAAATTTAAATTTCCAAAAAATAAATATAAAAAAATGTAAAAACTATTTCCTAAATTTTGCTCTTTTTTATTTCCATTTTTTAAAATATTTATAATATTTATTTTATCTTTTATTTTTTTTATAACTCTATAGAACGTTGGAAATTCAAAACGGGGATAAAAAGAAAATAAAATTATATTTTTTTTTTTTAAAAACAAATAATTCTTGAGTTCCTCTTCTTTTATATAATTCTCAAAAAAGCCATCCACTCGTTTAAAAAAAAAATTATTTAACATAATATTTGACCCTAACCTATTTAATAATCTTTTAAAAAAAACTAAAACTTTTAGATCTAAAAAATTACCTACTAAACTAAAAATATTAACTTTATTAAAAAAATTACCTAAAAATTTTAAATATATTTTTAAAAATAAAAATAAATTAAACCAAGTCACTGAAATATAATAATTTTTTACACGAATTATGGGATACTCTATTCTTTGAAAATATATACTTTCAAAAAAAAACCTACAATTATCTGTTATAAATTTAGAAAAAAAATTTGAAAAACTTTTTACACTTAATATCCTAAATATTTTATTATTTTTAAATTCTACTCTTAAATCACAGCCTATAATATCAAAAATATCCAAAGATCTTATACTTTTAAGTTCCCAAGTTCTTACCTTAAATGCAAAATTTTTTATTGTTAACGCACCTATTTTTTTTAAATTTAACATAAAATTTATTTTCTAATGGACCCGAATGGAATTGAACCATTATTTTACGCGTATCAGGCGTACACTTTACCTTTAAGTTACAGGTATACAGGGTATCCTTATTGTATACCAAACTTTTTAACCTAAACTTTAGTGAGATACCGGACTTGAACCGATAACCTATTGCTTACAAAACAATTGCTCTACCAAATTAAGCTAATCCCTTTTTTTGGATGAAAGTGGAATCGAACCACTGTCTTCAGATTTGCAATCTAATATATTACCAAAGCTATACTATTCATTTATAAATTTTAATAATTTATTTTTTTAAAATAGTAACAGAATCAACTAAATATATTGAAAATAAAGTCATAAATACGTAAGACTGTAAAAAAGCAATAACAGTTTCTAAACCAAAAATACTTACAATCAATACTATTAAGAAAATACCATAAAAAATATTTATAGTTAAAAAAGCTAATAAAAAACTTGACATTATATACAACAATACATGACCTGCTAACATATTTGCAAATAATCTTATTGCTAAACTTAAAGGCCTAATAAAAAATGATAAAATTTCTATTATTGTTATAAAAGGTATTAGAAATATTGGCGCATCACTTGGAATAAAATGCTTTATAAAGCTATATTGCTTATAAACTATACCAATTATTAATAACCCCACAAATGAAGGTCCTGCTAAATTTAAAGTAATTGCAAAATGACCAGTTACAGTAAAATTAAAAGGTATTAAACCTAATAAATTAGAAATTAATATAAAAAAAAATATAGAAAAAACCAATGGAAAATATTTTAAATTATTAAAACCTACCTGCTTCCTTAACGTTGTATATACTAACTTATACAAAAATTCAATTACTAATTGATACCTTGTAGGAATCAATAAACTACTTTTTAAAAATAAATAAAAAAAAAAATAAAAGCTATTATAAATCATAAGAAAATAATATATAATGTTTGTAAAATAAAATTCTAAAAAAAATAAATTAAATTTTGACCAAAAAATGTGAAATTGACTTAACGGATTCCCTAAAATTGCTATGAGTATTTCGTCTACCAAACCCTAAAATTACCTATCAACTTCTCCAAAAACAATATCCTGAGTACCTATTATAGCAACTAAATCTGCAATCATATAACCCTTTGACATAAAATCTAAACCTTGTAAATGTAAAAACCCTGGAGCTTTTATTCTACATCTATAAGGTTTATTACTGCCATCTCCTTTTAAAAAAACACCAAACTCACCCTTAGGTGCCTCTGTACTTACATAAACCTCCTCTTTATTCACTAAAAAACCTTCAGTAAAAAATTTAAAATGATTTATTAAATTTTCCATACTCCGTTTAATAAAAACTCGAGAATGCCCATTAATTTTAAAATCATTAACTTTAATATTTCCACTTGGTAATAAATTTAAAGCTTGCTCAATAATTTTTAAACTTTCTCGCATTTCATCAACTCTAATTAAATATCTGTCATAACAGTCTCCATTTATACCTATTGGTATCTTAAACTTTAACTTATCATAAACCTCATAACTATTCACTTTTCTTAAATCCCATGCTATTCCTGAACCTCTTACCATAACACCACTAAAGCCCCAATTTAAAGCTTCTTTAAAATTAACTAAACCTATATTTATTAGTCTTTGTTTCCAAATTCTATTATTTGTTAACAGCTCTTCAATCTCATTTAACCTTATACTAAACTGTAAAATAAATTTTTTTAAATCTAATATTAAATTATTTGAAATATCTAAATTTACTCCTCCTGGTCTTATATAACTTGAATGTAATCTAGCCCCAGAAACTCTCTCATAAAACTCCATTAACTTTTCTCTTTCCTCAAAACCCCATAAAAAAGGCGTTAATGCCCCAACATCTAAAGCATGCGTTGTTACAGCTAATAAATGATTCAATATTCTCGTTATCTCTAAAAAAATTACTCGAATAAATTGACCTCTTAATGGTACTTTAATTTTTAATAATTTTTCTATAGCTATAGAATATGTATGCTCTTGCGCCATCATTGAAACATAATCTAACCGATCAAAATAAGGTAAACCTTGTAAATAAGTTTTATATTCTAATAGCTTTTCTGTTCCTCTATGTAACAAACCAATATGTGGATCTGCTTTTACAATAACTTCTCCATTAATCTCTATAATTAATCTTAAAACACCATGGGCTGCTGGGTGCTGTGGCCCAAAATTTAAAATAAAATTTTTAATTTTAAAAAAATTAAAATCAATACCACTATTTTTTTTTTTCGTTTTTAACACCTCCAAGGATTTTTAAAATCTAACATTATATACGGTTGCTTAGACTCTATTTTATCAAAAATAATACGTCTCTCCTCATAATCAAAACGTACTTCCACTAAACCTTTTAATGGAAAATCTTTTTTCATAGGATTACCTTTAAAACCATAATCTAATAGAATTCGTCGTAAATCCTTCTGCCCTAAAAAATTTAAACCAAAAAAATCCCAAATCTCTCTTTCTAACCATGTTGAATTAATATATAAATTAGATATTGAATTTAAATCCTTTTCATCCTCCTTTACTGTATATTTTACTAAAAGCCTTTTTCCAAAAATTTTACTCAAAAATAAAAAATTAATCTCATACCGTTTCTTATTTTCAACTTCAGTATTAAATAATAATAAGTCTACAACCCACATATCTAGTAGAATATTAAATTGATATAAATGTAAATTTTTCATTAAATTTATAAAATTTAAAAAATTTTTTTTATCTAAACTAACAATAATATAATTTTCATCAGCAAAAATTGATTCAATTATATTATAAAAAGCTCTTAAAACTACTACTCCAAAAAATTTAGAATTTTCTTGTAATAAAAATTTAGTATTTATTATAGTTTTTCCCATAATTTTAATTCCAATCTAAAGCGCCATTAGACCACTCATAAATAAACCCTATAAACAAAATTAATAAAAAAAATAAAATAACTCCTAAACCTAAAAAACCTAAATTATTTAAAAGTAAAGCCCAAGGAAATAAAAAAATAATTTCAATATCAAAAATTATAAATAAAATTGAAACTAAATAAAATTTTACATTAAATTTTATACGAACCTCAGAAAAAGGGTCAAAACCACACTCATATGATGAAATTTTTTCAACATCATACTCCTTAACAACAATAACTAACGATATAAAATAAATTAAAAAGAAAATAAAAAAACTAATTAATAAAAAAAAAATTAATAAATAATTTTCAAAAAACATTATTTTTTTAACCTAAAATTGTTGAAATTTCTCTTTTGCATATTTTTCTTAAACATATTTTTTTATACATAATTTTAACTTTACCTAAATATTTATTTTATTTTTACTTAAAATTCGGACGAAATGGGACTCGAACCCACAACACATGGCACGACAAACCAGTACTTTACCATTAAGCTATTCGTCTAAAACAAAAATTTATCCTTTTCAGAGTAACAGGATTCGAACCCGTAGCATCCACACCCAAAATGAATATGTTAACCTTTACACCATACCCTTTTTTTAATTATTAAAAAAAGAATTAAAAAAAAAAAAATTAGTAACTTTGTTATTTATTAAAAAATTAAAATATAATTTTTTTTTTAAAGCTATCTTATTAACTCCTGGTATTCCTAACATATTAACATCTTCCATAAATTTTTTTAAATTTATTGTTAAAACTAATAAACTTCTAAACATAGTAAATAAATTTTTTATAATACTAAATTTACTTAAAATTTTATAAATTAAATTTTTTACTAAAAATTCAAAATTAACTTCTTTACTATATAAAAGCTTTTGATTTTCCAAAATTTTAAAAAAAAAAAAATTTTAATAAAACTTGGAATCTTAAAACCAATTTATAATTTAAATTAAAATTTTCTTTTTCTATAATGTACGCTTTTAACTCAAAAAATATCCTTAAAAAAGATACTCTTAACTCATCAATACGATTATCTATACCTTTACTTATAATATCCCCTATATAAAAATAAAAAAAAAATAAAAAAGTAAAAAAACAAAAAAATAATAAAATTTCTTCATTAAAAAAATTAAAAAATTTTAAATTAAAAAAAAAAATTAAAAAGATTAAAAAAACTTTAAATTTAAAAAACTTCATTAAAAATTTTTTTTTAAAAATTTATTTGTTTGTACTTTTACTTTTTTTAAAATAAATAAAAAAATTTTTAAATACTCTTTCACTATTAAGATTTTTTTAAAAAAAAAAAAAAATCTAAAAAATTTTTATTACTAATTTTTAACAAAACTAACTCATAACTTTTTATTATAATTTTTTCAAGAAAAAAAAAAAAAAAATTAAAAAAAATAGAAAAATTAAAAAATTTAATCCGGTTATAATAATTTTTACTTATAAATTTTCGAACTTCGAAAATTTTAAAAATAGAAGGCAATGCGCTTATTGCTAAAAAAACATATATTAATATAAAAAAAAATAAAAATAAATATGCTTGAATTGGAAATAAAAAAAAATCTACTTGTGGCATAAAAAAATTTTAATAATAATTTATAATATATTTCTATATTAAACAACCTAAAACAAAGTTAAAAATTTCTATATTTTTTTTATAAAATAAAACTTTAAATTTTATTTTATAACAAATAAAATTTAGTGAACGTTATTTAAAAAAAAAAATTAAAAATATTATAATCTAAACCTAAAATTCCATAATTAAACATCTCTAAGCTATAATTATAGTTACTATCAAAACCTTTTAAATCATAAGGTATGCTTCTATTTAACTTAAAATCATTTAAATTACTATATAAGTATTTTTGGCTAATTAAATATTCTTGGTAATAAAAAAAATCTCTAAATAATAACTCAACTTCATTATTTTTTATAAAATTTAAATTTAACAATATGTTAAAAAAAAACATTTTAATTGGTAAAATATAATCTAAAAAAAAAAAATAAAAATAAAAGTCATTAAAATAAAAATTAGAAAAAAAATTAATAAAGCCAAAGTTCTCCCAAAACTTTCCAAAAAGAAATTCAGTATCAAAAAAATAAGAAAAATATGAGTAAGCTGAATAAAAAAAAAAATATATAAAATAGGCAATTATATATAGAAAAAATAAAAATAAATTTAATAATAACTTTATAAATAATTCTATTATTGGATTACTTACTATATTAATATCAAAATTAAAAAAATTATAAAAAAAATTACTAAATAAATATATATTTAAGAATTCAAAAAAAAAAAAAAAAAATTAAAAAATTAAAAATACTATTATAATTAAATTTAAAAAAATCAAAAAAAACAGAGTTTAAAAAAAAAAAATCAAAAAAAATAGAAAAATTTGCAAAAGAATCCTCATCAAAAATTTCAAAAAAAAAAGTAAAAAAAAAATTTTCAAAATCACCTTCTTCTATTAAATTATCTACTTCTAAAAAATGAGAAATTTCTAAATTATCTAGCTTATAACTAAAATAATAATAAAAATAATCCTCATTAAACTCTTTTAAAGAAGTTAAATATTCAAATAAAATATAAGCATCATTTACAGAAAAAATCTCAAAAATATTAAAAATATTTATACCCAAATCATAATTAGGATTTTTATAAAAATAAGTTTCTGTCTCCTCTAAAAACCAGCTATTTAAAAAACGAATTCGATCTTCAAAACTTTTAGGATCCCCTTCCCCTAAATAATTAAAAAAAAAAAAAATTTTCTTGATTATTTTTTAAATCTTCTGTTAAAATCCTAACTTTTATTAAATAATTATTATAATTTAAATCCATTTCTTTTTCAAAAGTACTTAAAAAATACCCGGAATCAAAATATTTAAAATCTTTATTTAAAATTTTTCTATATTGTATTATTTCTTTAATTATTGTTAACTTTAATAAAAAATACCAAAAATTAATTGTTGTTATTTCATTAAAAAAAAAAAAATTATAATTAAAAAAAAATTTATCTTTTAATTCTGTAAATAAGCTTTCAAAAGAAAAAAAGTTAAAGAAAAAAAAAAATTTAAAAAAAATAATTTTAAAGAAAAAAAAAAAATCATCAAAAACATATAAATAAAAAAAGTCTAAATTAAAATTATTAAGGTATTTTTTTTGATTTAAATTTATTTTATTATATCGATAAAAATTATCTAAAAAAAAATAATTTAAAATTTTACTTTCTGTTAATAAAAATTTATTTTTATTACTACTTATTATATACTCTGTCGAGCCTTTTAAACTTTGAGGTATTTCATATTTTAAACCATTTATAAAAAAATTATTAACTAAGTTATTTATCTGTAATTCTTGACTTTGGTTAAACGAAAATAAGCTATTTATTTTTTCTAATTTTCTTTTTAAAAAAAATACTTCCTTATCTAAATATATTGAGTAACCTTTTAATAAACTCACATTAAATTTATTATTTAAAAAAGATAACCCTAAATCTTCAAATTTCATAAAAATATTTTTAAAACTATTATTAAAAATAATATAAAAAATTTCAGAAAGTTTATTATTATTTGCGGTAAACCTAAAAAAATTATCCAATAGGAATAAATTAAAATCTTTAAAAATAAAACTCGAAAACCCAGTACGACTCATTAAAAATTTAGAATCAAAATTAAAGGCATCACTTTTTTTAAAAAAAAAATCAAAAAAAAAAAAATCACTATTTAAATATTTATTATTATTTAGCATTTTCCAAAAATTATAATTTCCAGAATTATAAATATAGTAGATATTTTTTATTTTAAAATTACTATTACAAAAAATATTATACTTATATTTAGCGCTTACATCAAAAACCCAATCATATTCTAATTTTTTTTTTTTAGAACTTTTTTCGATAAATAAGTAATCTAAAAATAAAACCCAAAAAAAACTAAAAACTAAAACTAAAATATTTTTATATATTTTTTTAAAATAAAAAAATATATAAATAAAAAAAATTAAAAATAAATAATAATAGTTAAAAATAGTTAAAAAAATAAAAAAAATAGAAAATAAATGTAATGAAAAAAGATTCCCGTTCACACGTTTTACTTTTATTTTTTTATTTAACCTACCCTTATATTTAAAATTTTTAACATTTTTATATAATTTTTTTATTAAATTTTTTTTTTCTAAAAAAAAAATAGAAAAAATTTTTTCTGCCATAAAATCAGAATTAAATTTAAAATTTTCAACATTCAGTAATGTATATTTCACTTTAAAATTTATTAAAAATTTATTTAAAAAATTTACTAAATTTTTATTTTTTTTTTCGTTTATATTAAAAAAAAAAAAATTCAAATTTTTTTTTTTTTTTTTCAAAAAAAAAAATTTTTCTATTTTTTTTTTTTTACA